>VYLA01000010.1_pt1 | contig 159901 bp, 144 predicted proteins | sample 5114381 | NCBI WGS metagenome assembly VYLA01 (sample SAMN12291789, study PRJNA351875) | freshwater metagenome | isolation source: freshwater lake | place: USA: Michigan, Gull Lake | collected 2011-08-08 | reverse complement strand
AGTTGCCCGCTTAGCACCGAGGGGTGGTTTGTTAGCGTTGCCTGCACAACTCTAACGATGGGCCTACCATCATCTTACTTACAGCATTGAAACTTAATATCGCTACTCAGTTTCATTCAGAGCACACGCTATGCGAGAACGTTCAATGATTTGGTAAAAGTGGTTTTTGCAGCATTAGACAAACCCGCTAATATTGAATACATAGACACGCCAGTTGATATCAGGGATACCTATCAATATTTTACCGAGGCGAAGATGGAGACTTGAAAAAATTGGATTTACTCAGGACTTTACTTCACTTGAACCAGGAATAAAAGCGTACTTAATCCAAACGAAAGTTCCAACATAAACTAGCTCCCAGGTTGAAATTTAATTTTTTCGTTTAAGTAAACAATAATTTCTTCAGGATTATCTAATTTTTTCAGGTCTGATTCAACTTTAATGGTTTGAAACTTTATAAGCTTTATTGCATTGTCCAAAACTTGATTAAAAGTCGTAGCGGCTATTTCATTAGTCATTTCTGCCTTTAATACTTTCTTAAGATAAAATTTTTCAACCTTTTTTACCGCGTTGTATATTGGCTTTTTTAGAGTGATCTTTTCTTCTGTGGCGTATGCCCCGCTAGATTTTAAATAGTAAGTGTATTCACTTTCAAACTTGTTTAATTTTTCAGCCACTGATTCACCTAGTGGATGTGTACCAACGTAAGAACCTCTTCGATTTGAACTTTTCCCAGATTCGCTTTCATTTGGGTATAAAAATAGCACACCGTTGTCTGATGCGATTGATTGGGCATGTGACGTAAGCGCTGTAGAGACTAATAACAGAACAAAGAAAATAGACTTCATCTTGATTTATTTATTTTAAAATACTGAACAGATGCAGGGTATGTTACCTTTAACAAGTATACACCTACATTCAAATGCTGCAACGTTAACTCCTCCTTCGAGTTTTGATTTACTTGGACTTCAGGTAATGCCTCGCCCAAAACAGAAAAAAGCTGTGCAACACATTTTTCCTTTTTATTATTTTCTATGGTAAGTGTCTCAGCAACGGGATTGGGATAGACATGGATTTGAAACTCATCATCTATAGATGTGACTAAGAAATCGACAGATATAGGGGGAATTGAAGGGGATCTAAAGGTTCCAAATCCCGCGGCATAAATTTGGTATTTATACCTCTTTCCAACTATAACGTTTTGATCTATAAAGGAAATATCATTTTTGGACAGCCTCGCTATTTCAGAAAAAGCACCATCGCCCTCTGCCCGTTCGATGACAAAATTTATTTCATTGGTCGAGTTATCCGTCCATCTTAGTGTAACTCCAGTAGATGTTATATTTGAAGCACGAAAGTCTGATGGACTAGCAAGCGAATAATCAGGCACGATTGTTATATTATCAATAAACAAATTATTTCCATTTACTGAAGTATTTGTCCAATTCACCTGCGTAAATTCTTCGTCTGCTACGTTTACCGTTAGGTCCACATTTTTCCATTGAGTGGGTGAGGGAAAAAACTCATTAGATTGTATGGGTACAGTCTGCAAGGTAGAACCACCCTGCTTCCAGATTTGATTTGGCGTCTTCCCACACTGGTTATAAATCGAAACAGCTAGCGAATCAAACGCATCTGGCCGAAGATTCGCTCCGTCAAGCCCTCCGCTTCTTGACGAGTAGCTAACATCAAATGAAATCTGAAACTTTTTTACTCCTTTATTATTTAAAAAAGGGCTTACAAGCTGATCGTAATTGATAAAACGATCAGATGCATAGTTGTAGTTATTCACATAAGCCGATCCAGAGGCTGCACCAGAGCGATCAATACTTGAAAAACTAAAAGTCAAACTTTGATCTGGGTTAACTATAGAAAAGGCCTGCGGTAAAGAAGAATCAAAGGTATAACTTAGGTTTCCTGATAATGCAAAATCCAGAGGATCGGTCACGGTAATAAAGTTTGCTCTTTCAGTTGTGACAGTTTGACCATTTGCCGCTCTTGCTGTTAATTTCACAGAAAAGCTTCCACCTGTGGTATATCTCACTTTTGGCGCACGTTCTGTAGAAGCGGCAGGTGTACCTCCTGTAAACTCCCATGCCCAACTTGTGGCTCCCGATCCCGATGCTAAAAAATTAACTGTAGCTCCTTTACAGACGTTTCTTGTTTGCGTGAATATTGATGCTGTGAATTCATCCGATTGTATCAAAAGGTAGTTCCTCCCATTCTCATACCCATTTCTAACTCTTTCATATTGACCAATCGAAAAAAAATCCCGACAAGCATCGAGTGAATAAGCCATTATATTTCTGACATTCGGAGAGAATGCCTGGCCATTTGCATCTCTATCTACCCCGGTATATGCACATGATGTGTTGACTTTGCCGGTGAGATTTGGATCTGCCGGTGTATCACATAGTCGATCTCCGGCATTCTGGCAGTTTGAACCATTAACCAACTCATCGGTAGTGCCTGTATTTGTGGTGCCATGGGTGTGAAACAAAGTGAAATAATGACCTAACTCATGCTCAAGCGTAGTTCCACCGAGTGCACAGCCATAAGTTGTAAAGACCCTATCACTGCTGGGGGGGAAGCGAGTGTATCCACAAAGAGGAGTTCCATTGGTAATTAGGGTATTAGTAAAATAGACGTTTATCACATTGGAAACATCATTTGGAACAGCTAAACCACCCTCGTTAGCAGAATTCAAATTGTAATAACTGTCGCTGACAATGTTATTGACCTCGCCAAACTTAAAGAATTCAATTCCAGCATTGATATAGTACGCGTTCAACTTAGAAAACAAATTCGTCAACTGAGCTTCCGAGAAGCCGCCCCCAGTCCCTACAGATGGCCTAACGGCATGAATTTTCAATGGAATTTTTATAACTGTAAGTTGCGTTCTACCAAATGGCTTGGTTGTCGAAGGCTTATGAATCTCATTTATGAATTGCAGTTGCTCCACAGTCGGAACAGTACCACAAGTCTGTGAATAAACTCCTCGGTTGCCAACCAGCAAAAAGAAGACTCCAAGAAAAAAATACCTTCTCATTGAATAATGTATTTTAATTTCCAACTATGTATTCACCTGTCAAAGATAAAAAACTCTTTAAACAATAAAAAAGGACACGCCTTTAGCGCATCCTTTTTTATTTGACTTCATTGAAAGTAATCAGAATTCAAAAAATTTGCTGACGACATGTACAACTCCATTCTTGGCCAAGAACTTATCGGTAGCTGTAAATGAAGTGAATTTGGTATCCGGCCGTTGTTTGTCATCAATGACTACAACATTTCCTCCAATCACGCCAATAGTAATGTCCTGATCCAAGGCGTTCTTCAAGACTGGAATTGCAGTCGTTATCCTCAGAGCAAACTCGGCAGAATTAACAATATGTTTATCAATGAGCGTTGTAATCGTTTGTAGCAACGCATCATCAGCTGCTAATGCATTAATCTGTGAAACACTGCTCAAACCAGTTTTTGTTGTGAAAGCAGCATTTTCAACTGCAAAAAAAGTTTTATTTCCTGAGGTTAGAGAGGCCTCCCTACCAACCTTTTTGATTGCGGCAGTAATTAGCGTGAATTGGGCATTACCTTCAAGTTGCTGGACAATATTATTCGTGGGCAAGGGAACTAAACCGGTGTATCCTGCCGCACCCCAAACATAAGCAGTGCCATCGTAAACAGTAAAGTTGGTCGCATTGGGCACACCAGAAGTGGTGAAAGCATTCCGACTTCCCAAAACACCGTTTACATAGCTTGCACCGTTAGCCGCAACAACAATATAGTATTCGTTCCCACCAATCGAGGTGACTTTTGTCCCATTTGTGGTTGTCGCTAAATTAACAGTTGGAGCAAAGATATGACGTTCCAAATACTTTATTATCTCATCATTTGATGCAAAAGACCCTGCCGCAGGCGGAACTCGAGGAAAATACACAGCGTCCTTTGTTGCCCTGTTTACGTCATTAAATCGCGTGTATCCAGACGCGGTAACCAAAGCACCAAATGCATCAGGCCCAAGTCCATCAAAACCAGTTAAGCTAATTCCAGGCGCTGTGATACCCTCCTTAATTGCCACTTTGGGTTGTGCTACTGCGCTTATCTGATGCCAAACTCCGTTTGTTGCCAGTTGGTTTGCATTAGAAATAGTACCCCCTTCAAAAGCTGGGGTGGTTGCATTTATGTCTATGCCCTTGGTATTGTTTGCTAATGTCCCATTTGCTGTTGCTACCCGCCCTGTGGTCAACTCAATTGAGAAACTTGCAGTCGGTAAAACATGGTATTGTAAAATGGTTTTCAAGGCATCAACTGCTACTCCATCAAGCGCTGCGGTTGTACCTAAACCAGCTGTTGTAAATGCTGCATTAGTGGGAGCGAATAATGTAAAGTCGCCACTCTTCAACACTCCATCCAAACCTGCTCTTTCAATCGCGTATTTTAGCAAAGTAAACTGAGGAGGAGTCCCAGCCGCTCTCGCAGCAATTGCATCATAGATAGATAGACTAGGTGGAGAAAGAACCAGATTAATTCCATGGAACACGCCATTGTTCCCGGATCTATCCTTCAACACAATTGTTCCCAGCGCATTAATGCTGGCCTTGTTTTGGGTTACGTATATATTTCCTCCACCAATGGACGCCACCTTCCTGGGCAACGAAGCAGACGCATAGCTATCCTCTGCAGAAATGTGGTAGCGGATGACGCTGGCTAGCACTGTCGGATTAATATCCTCAATTTTATTGAGTGATAGCTGTTTTAGCAAAACACCAAATGCCGCGTTGTTCGGTGCGAAAATAGTTTGCTTGGTAGCCCCGTTTACAGCAGCTTCAACCCCTGCAAGTTTTACGGCCTTGACAAATTCCGTGTACCCGTTTGCCTGAATAACATCTAAAACTGTTTTGTTAACTGGCGCACTCTTGGTTATTGTCGGTTCAGACTCACACCCACCTAACCAAAGTATAGATAGAAACGCCAAAATGACGACTACATAGTTATTTTTCATCTTACATTATTTAATTAACCGTTTCTTACTTCTTTTTTAAGCTGAATTCATATTGCCCAAAATTGCCTAGTGGACCTGAGGCTTTTATCTCAAACGAAACCTCATTATAGCTTGTTACAGTTGGTGTAAAAACTGCAAACAATGCGAGATTTGGATTGCCTGCATCAAACCTTATTTGTTTTGTACATGTGACAAATGACATTACGGTATTTTGGGTAAAATAAGTATCAAACCCAGGGGAATTCTTAATAAGAACTTTAGTACCTGTGCCGTCAGTTGGATCTAACGACAACTCAACTTGATAGGACTCGCCAAAAGCACCAGCAAGTGTAAGTCCAGCATTTACCCCCGGTGTTGAAAAAACCTCTTTTACAGTATACACGCCCACCCAACTCGCGATGTTTATGGGGCAATCATCATCAGCAATAGTAACGGTTAGCTTTTTGTTGACTTGAGATGATCCTCGTCCTATCGCGAGCGAACCGGCACCAGTTATTTCAATTGAGATTACTTTATCCCCACTTGAGAACAAGTCGTCATTTGATCGAATAAAAAAACTTGCTGAGGGTTGACCGGCAGGTATTTCGAGGGAATAATTTCCGTTGCTTCCCTGAGCCGACACAAAATAGGTAGCAGATGCATCATCACCGGCAGCGGCAAAGGCTGAGCTACTTTTGAAAACACCGGAAAGTGTGAACGTGACCACCTGGGCCTCCTTTATATTGGATCTAGTTATTGTGATGTTAGATTGCGTCCCAATTTTAGTGTCCACTTTTGCGGCAGAGCTGACAACGGTTGCCTCTGGAATCGTCAATGTTGCCCTATCGAAGGAAACATAAGACTCTTTATAACTCGCTAGTATCTCATCTTGATTACAAGACGATGTGATTGCTACGGCAAGTAACAAAAGCAGAGAATATCGATTAAACGTCTTTTTCATATACTTTTATTTTTTAATTAATACCCAGGGTTTTGAACCAAGTTTTTGTTGATATTCAAATCATAAAACGGCAACGGGAACAATTTGTCAACGGCCGGATTCCACGTAGCAGGATTAATAGCAGTCATTACCGCATCTATTTTGTCCGTGCGTATCAAGTCATTCCACCGATGACCTTCAAAGGATAGCTCCACAAACCTCTCAGCCAAAACATTATCAATTGTGGTTGCGGCAGTGCTTGCTGGCACACCCGCCCTCGCTCTTAGTAAATTAATATCTGCAAGCGATTGAGCCGTACCTAAATTTGCTTCAGCCCTTATCAAATACATTTCCGCCAGCCTAACGACCGGAACCAAACTAGCGCCAGTAGCCAAATCCGGGTATTTATCTACCGCAAACCTACCTAAAGGGTCACCACTATTTAACAACGTTAACCTCCGCTTATCAGTTGTTCCAAACGCAGCTAAGAGCCCAGAGCCAACAGCATACTCGAAACGCCCTGTAGGCAAAAATTGAAATGGTAAACCATTTTGGTCTGATGCGCTAAAGAACACAGTAAAAATAGCTTCTGGGCTACCCGTCTTGAACGCATCAGCATAATTGGGAGATAATGTGTAACCACCGTTCGTGATAACATCGTTGGCGACCTGCCCAGCCGCACTCAAATTGCCATTGTAGAGGTGTGCCCTTGCCAATATACCCTTGGCACCCCATTCCGTCATTCTGAACGGGCCAACCGCTTTTGAGTTCTCCACTGCTTTAAGTTCGGTAGAAGCCACTTCTAGTTCGCTGATGATGAAACTGAACACGCTAGCTCTCGGAGAGCGCGAGATACTGGTAAGCTTTGATAGCTCTACTGTAGTTGCCAAAGGAAAATCTCCAAAAAGCTTTACTCCCTCTAAGTGCAGAAATGCTCTTAATGCCCGCGCTTCAGCAATATACTGTTTACGTTGAACCGCGGTGAGCCGCGGCAATGCTGATGAACCCTCCAAACTGCCTAGCAGAACATTTGTTTGGTAGAGCCCAGTAAAGATTGCAGGCCAAAGTTGCCTTATTTCCGCATTATCTGCAGTCAGCGCACTGTTATCAAAATCCCGGATTGATGGGAACGAGCCGCTGTGAGTTAACTCATCGGAAGCTACCCCCGTTACAGCTATCATTCGATTGCCATACAGTCCAGCCGTTTGTAGGCGAGAGTAGATACCAAACAGAGTAGCGAGAGCACTGGGTCCGTCTTCGATCACTGTCTCTGTTGTAATGATATTGACGGGTTCTTGCTTCAGGAAGTCCTCGCAGGAAGACGCCAAGAGCATTAACGCTAAGAAACTTATTTTTATTTTTTTCATATTCTAATATTTAAGGTTGAAAAATCGTTTCGACCATGAGGCCTGTCTTCACAACAAACCAACACAAACTGTTCGATTACTTTTATAGTCCTATGTTAATACCAAAAGTCAACAACTTATTCTGTGGCTGAGTCAGGAAGTCTGTCCCTGCCGCAGTATTTGTGTCCGCAAAAACACTTACTTCCGGATCTGGTCCATTGTACCGCGTAAACGTCAAGAGATTTTGAGCAGATACATAAACTCTCACACTCCTCAGCTTTGCTTTTCCAATAAGATCGGTTGGCAAATTGTAACCCAATGTTACATTTTTAAGGCGCATATAGGAGCCGTCACTGAGAAACCTACTGTTATCCAAGCTATAGTCCAACTCTGATCCTCTGGTCAAACGGGGGATATTGGTGATATCGCCAGGTTGTTGCCAACGGTTTAAAATGCGTGCGTCTTTCCCAAAGTTGTTGGCCGGGTTCAAAGAAAAGGCAAGAGTATTATTGTATACATCCACCCCGTTTACAAACTGTGCGAAAACATCTAGCGTAATCCCTTTAAATGAAAAACCGGTTGTTATTCCACCCAATTGATCAGGTTGATGATTTCCAATTATCACATTATCTGCTGTTGTGATGATTCCGTCTTTGTTGACATCATCGAAAACAGAAGACCCTGTTGCCGGGTCAACACCTAACCACTTCAGTCCATAAAATGTATTAAGGGGTTGCCCTTTAATAATTGCGCTGCTAAACCCTGCTAGTACCGGTTGATCATCCGCCAAAAGGGAAACTACTTTGTTCTCCATGAAAGTTATGTTAGCCCCTGCCGTCCATCTGAAACCACCGGAGTTCACGAGTACCCCGTTTAATTCTAACTCAATTCCGTTGTTTCTGATCTCTCCAATATTTGCAGACACGTTTGCAAAACCAGACGTAAGCGGCACTGGGTTGTCATAAAGTAATTTGGTGGAACTAGATGAATAATACCCGGCATTAATGTTCAAGCGATTTTTGAATAAGCCCAACTCCAAACCGATATCTATTTTTTGAGTCTCCTCCCATTGTAAGTCGTTGTTTGCTATCTGGTTGGGTGCAGATGCTGGCTGATCCAAGTAATTAGCAGCACCCGTGAACGAGCCTATATAGGTAAAATTACCGATGCGGTCATTTCCAGTTACCCCAAAACTTGCACGCAATTTACCCGATTCAATGAATGATATGCCATCCATGAATGACTCCTCGGTAAAATTCCAAGCTGCCGATGCCGCATAGAATGTTCCAAATCTTTTGTTGGGCCCAAATCTTGAGGAACCGTCACGTCTGACGGTTGCCTCCACAACATACTTGTCGCGGAAAGAGTAGGTGAACCGTCCAAAAACCGAATTAAAGCTATACAATTCTTTAAGGGAAGATGAAGCCGTTGGAGTGGCAGCGGAGGTCAAGTAAGTGAGCGATGACCTTGCAAAACCTGTGCCGCTTGTGTTTGATCTCAAGTCGTTGGTTTCTTGAAAAGTGACACCCAACACTCCTGATACGCGATGCCTTGTGTTTAGTGTCTTTGCGTAACGTAGTGTAGGCTCGATAATGTAAGTCGCAACTTCCCTTGTGTTAAATCGACCTATCCCGTTTGTACCTCTTCCTTGAGCTGATTCAACGGGAATGCGATGATCTTCGCGAAGGAAGGTGTAGTCATATGATAAATCCGTCCGGAAATCTAAACCATCCAAAATGTTATAATTGAAATTAACATTTCCCACTAACTTGTTAGTCGTGTTATCAAATCGTGAGTTGGTTGCATCTCTCACTGCGTTTGTATTAAATCCAGGGAGTGCATCCAAAAAGTTGCCATCATCGTCTCTCACACGTTGTGTGGGTGGAGTAAGGAAAGAGGCAGAGTAAATTCCAAAAATATTGTTATCGTTATTGATACGCTTGTTTAACTGGCTACTCACGCTAACACTAGTACCAATCCTCAATTTCTTGCTTGCCGTGTAGTCCAAATTAAGCCGACCGGTAAATCGGTCAAACGAGCTACCTATTATTGTACCCTCCTCATTTCTATAACTACCACTTAAATAGTAGTTGAACTTTCCATCGCCACCTGATGAATTAATTTGATATTGCGATACTTTGGCCGTTCTAAACGTCTCCTTGATCCAATTCGTATTGGTTACACCATCCCAACCCAATTGGGCATCGGTCAATGGAATTGATCCTGGAGAGTCATTGTCTGCCGCTTCTCTTCTTATCGCAACCCATTCTGTGGCAGAGGTTAAAGTGGGTAGCTTTACTGCCTCGGCAAATCCAGTCCATGCAGTTATGTCGATATTATTAACCCCTTGCTTACCTCGCTTAGTTGTGATCAAAACAACTCCATTGGCGGCTCGTGCCCCGTAAATAGCTGTGCTCGCAGCGTCCTTTAAAACCTGCATCGACTCAATGTCTTGGGGGTTAAGCCCAGCAAGAGCATTTTCCCCTTGACCACCAAAACCATTTTGTGCAAGGTCTCCCGACTGTAAGATTACACCATCTACTACATATAACGGAGAATTTGAACCGGAGATCGAATTCTGACCACGAATCCGGATTGACATCCCACCACCCGGAGCACCTGAATTAGACGAAACAAACACACCTGCAGCCAACCCTTGTAACGACTGGTCTATCCCTAACGTTGGCAAATTTTGAATATCCTTGGCTGTCACATTCGCAACGGCTCCCGTTAGGTCTTTTTTAAGGGAAGTACCGTACCCAACCACAATCACCTCCGACAGCTGAGTGACATCACTTGCTAGCTTCGCGTCAACAGTCAAACGATCTCCAACAATTTCTTCCTTTGTTAACAGGCCAATAAAAGAAAAAACCAATGTGGCGTTGGCCGGAACTCCCATTGAATATCTGCCTTCAGAATCAGTCACCGTACCTGATGTTGTTCCTTTGACGACTACGTTTACTCCTGGTAGTGATGACCCATCTTCCGATGATGTTACCTTCCCAGTAATTGTTCGCTCCTGTGCCCACGCCATGCTGCTGATCAGCAACAAGAGCGGCACTAATTTGATTAGTAAATTTTTCCTCATACTAGTTGGTTTAAGTTTTTATTAAGGAATATGCCCTTTAGGGGGGTAAATATAGCTATCACTAATAACATTTCCATAACACCCAAAGTAAAACTTGAATTAATTTTTCAATCGATTGCGGAAAGGGGATTTTAAACCAATAACAACATAAAAAAACCGCCCTTGGGCGGTCTTTTTAGAATAAACTAGCAAGCACCGTATTAGTTCGCTCGAGGGTTTTTAGTTGGGGCGCTGCCTGCTGCAGGCGGATTAAGCACGATATCATTATCCGGAACATCCCAATAATCTAAGTAATTGTAGTTAATGGTGGCATTCGTACTAACTACACCAGTCGCATTTAGCACTACTGCTCCTGTTCTCCCTCCCCCAGAAGAAACAGGGTCGATTACACCCCATCTTCGAGCATCATAAAAGGCCAAGCCTCTAAACGCTAGAGCAACGCGCCTCTCTCTACGAAGCTCTTCCTTTGCAGTAGCAAGGTCTGGCATTGCAGTAACTCCTAAACCGGCACCCTGTGAATTGCGCACTGCGTCTATGCTGGTTCCTGCTGCTGTTAGATTTCCCAGGTAAATATTCGCTTCCGCTTTCATCAACTCATTTTCTTCAAAAGTACCCGCCAGGAATGCCTCTCCTGATCCTGCGGTTCTATTGGCATACACAATAGCACTGCCTCCCAATGCTGTGCCTGCGCTTATGAGTTGGTAGCGAGTATTAAAAATTGTACCACGATCAGAATTGCCTAGCCATTTGCCGCCACCGGTTGTAGCGATAGCAAAATTTTTCACAAAGCGATTATCACCAGGTTTAAAATCCTGAATCAATCGCTCACTGATTTTGTATGTAACCGCATCTGGATTACCTGATGCAACCAATGCAACGGTACCACCTGTAGCAGACATAAAATCAGCTGTAGCATTTGATCTGCCTGTAAATACATTATCTGCAGCTAAGATTCCTGCGTTTGTTAAGGTTAAAATTTGATTCCATTGAGCGGGTGTCATCAAACTTGCTTTGGTATTAACGAGGATATTTCTTGCCTTCATCGTGCTGATATTCCTTTTGAACATCGCGACAGTTGGTACGGCACCCTTACCAACCTGATTGATGCTTGGAATGATCCTTCCCATAGTTGTCGTATAATCGGCTGCCACAGTGATGGCATCAAGTGCCGCTGTCGCTTTGTCATAGCTAGCGTCAGATTCTGCGATTATTGCCTCTTTTGTCACATAGTTAGGATTTGTCTTGCCAGCTGTGTTAGTAATAATACCAGCATAATACATCGAGCCAATTCTTCCGTAGGCCCAACCTTTCCACCAATAGGCCCAAGCCTTCAATGTATTTCTTTTTGAGTCTTGATCACCTGAAAAAGTGATAATGTCTACGTTAGCCAGAATTGAATTACATAAATTGATCGCATTGTACATATAAGCCCATTCATACACCACTGGATTTTGATCAGCAAAGCTATTCTGATTTGCGAAACGTAATAGTCCAACTTGTGTTTTGGGATTGGCAGGATTAAGCACCTTTGATCCATCATCGAATGTAACATCATCTGGCATAATTAATTGATTGATATAAACATTAGCCGCTTCAACTCCAATCATATCACCCATTCCCTCATGGTAGGCAAGCACATCATTCAAAAATTGACCTTGAAAACCGCCAAATTTCAAACCTCTAAACCCATCCGCATATATACCTAAACTAAGTGCCACAATGTTATTTTCTGAATTGATGGCAGCCGCGGTAGGCTGATTCGGGTTCTTCACATCTAACTGATCTGCACATGCAGATGCGATTGTTAGAAGTATAAATATAAATAGTGTATTCTTTCTCATATTTTTTCCTTTTTCGATTGATTAAAATCCAACATTCAAGGTTACCTGATAAGATTTAGGATTGGGTAGTGTGCTATGATCAACCCCTCTATCAAAAGCCGAGTTATTGGCACCAGAGCTAATTTCTGGGTCAAACCCAGTATAGTCCGTTAAAGTCCACAAATTACGTCCACCAACTAATAATTGCAGTTTGGTGAATCCTGGAAGATCAAACAATTTGTCAAAATCAACCCCTAAGGCAATATTTCTCAACCGTAAGAATGTGGCATCTTCATAAAAATAATCTTTTGTGCCGTTGAATGCTCCAGCTTGATAGACACCTCTATAAAAAGCAGTAAAAGCACCTGTTTCGCCATTGACGGTAAATTCCTTTTCGTAATCACTAGAAATCCCATCGCGATACATCCAAGACTTGGTTTGGTTGTACAAATTGCTTTTGTAAACCCAATCTAGCTGAACATTTAGCGTTAAGAAATTCTTGTAGCTGAAGTCCTGAATAAAGGACATGTTAAACTTCGGAAATGCATTTCCTAGGCTATACAATCTAGAAGTAGCATAAGGCTGTTTTGAAGTTCTATCAACAACGTATCCATTGCTAGCTACTTCAGCATTTGCCTGCTGGGCAGCAGTAAGCCAAGGTACCCCGTTTTCATCTGTTTGATCGATACTGCGAATCATCTTATAGCCATAAAGCTGGCCAACTGCTTCTCCCGCACGTAAAACATAGTTTGAACTTCCCGCATTTGAAAGCGCAACTACCTGTCCGTTGCCTTTTACTGCTGTTATCTCAGAGTATTGCTTTCCAAAATTGGTTGTAAAGTTCCAATTTATTCTCGGTCCCGTATAAACTGGCATACTCAATGTAAACTGGAACCCGTTCGATGCAAGTGAAAACGCATTGTCCTTTACTGTACCAATTCCACTAGAAGGGGCCGCGTCAACATCATAGATGGCATTCTTTGTGCTTCGATTCCATATGGTAGCAGATAGGCTCAGATTCTTGAACCAATTCCCTTTACCTAAATCTAAATTCATATCAGTACCAAATTCGGTTTCCTCAGAGACCTCCACATCTAAACTTGGATTACTCTGACCTGCTGGATACTCAAAGCCAACCCCACTACCTAATACCCTTGTGTTCAATGTTACGTATCGATCAAATGGCCTAGGTTGAATCCCTGCCTGACCAAAAGCCGCACGAAGTTTAAATTCAAGGATAGTCTTGGAAAGCCCGCTATTATCCCAAAAATCAAGTCCAGATAATCTAAGATAACCATCAGCGCGAGGAAATGTAAAAGGTTTGGATCCTGCACCGAATGCAGAAGAATAATCGCTTCTGAACCCGGCTGACACCCCAACAAAATCGTCATAATCAAACCGCTGGTTAATCAAATAGCCATAGGTGACAAAGGGCTCCGTGTAATCTCTTTGAATCCTAAAGGTATTTGCCTGAGCACCCGTGAATGGCGTAAATGTTGGCAAGTTCAAACCATATGTCCAATACTCTTTAAAGTCGTTCCTCCTAAAATCAAAAGTGGCCTGAGTGGTCGACTTTAGAGGTATGTTCATATTGAAATCTTCTTTTAGATCAAAAACCCCATTGATGGATGCCACGAAATTCTGAAACACCGTTCTGTCCTCGAAAGTAGTAATCTCGCCTCCTGCAGTGCTATTGTAAATGCTTACAAAAGACGCGGGTGAGTTTATGATTCCTCTCACAGCTGTCTGATTTCCGATTGTATTTCTATCCTCTGCTGTCCGATAGTTAATGCCATACTTAGCACTAACTTCGACATATTTTGGAAATTTATAAGTAAGAGCTAAACTTTGAACGATATCAACTTTGTTGTATTGCCTATCGCTAAACTGATAACGATAATTGGGGTTTCGTCCATTAACTCCGGAAGCATCTCCAAGTCGATAGCTATAGTTACCGTCAATATCTTTTAGTTCGTAATCAGCAAATGGTCTCGTGTTAAGCATATTATAAATAACACTACCCCCGCCAAAACCAGGCTGATTAAAGTAGTTGACGGTGTTCTTGGTGTAAACCAATTGTGTAATCGATCTAAGGCTAAGGCCTTTAACAATCTCAAAACCTAAATTTGACGTAAAGTTAGTCCTGTCATTATAACCATCCCCTTTGAAGTTACTCGCTTGTCTGTTGTTTGACATGGAAATGCTAAAGTCAGATTTTTCTTTGCCTCCGGACAAAGTGATACTATTATTAATCGTTTCAGCGGTTGTCAGGTATCTATTTACCTGATCGATGTAAGGCAAATCGCTAGTGTATGGCTTATTGAACTTACCATTCGGATCCAATGCATTGTAAACAACGTTGCCAGTAAATAGACCCGTGTTGGGATTCCAAGTAATAACATTATTAGATCCGTCCACAAGCTGGCCACTTGCATTGGTAGCAAAATTGTGAAACCTAGATTGACGTACATTGCCAGAATTGATCAACTCATTAAACGATACTCCAGTAGAAATATCAATATTTAACTTACCCGATTTCCCCTTTTTCGAAAACAATTGAATAACACCGTTTGCGCCTTGAGCACCGTAGATCGTTGCCGCTGCTGCACCTTGTACCACTTCCACTCTTTCAATTGTATTTAAATCAATAGAATTCAGATCTGTCGCTCCCAATTGTACACCATCAATTAGGATCATCGGAGTGGTTGTTCTATTAACTGTATTTACACCTCTTAAAAGAATGTTGATCCTTGCTCCTGGGGTTCCATCGGTACTTGAAATTTGAGCGCCCGCGATTTTGCCAACCAATGCTTGATCAATTGAAGCGGTGGGTGCATTGGGTAAATCTTTTGCAGTCACAGACTCTACCGAGATTGCTAGTTTCCTTTTCTCGGTAGCTACACCCGTTCCCGTTACCACAATTTCAGAAAGTTGAGTGACATCCAGGCCAAGCTGAATGTCGATCGTTGATCTTTCCCCAATTGCGATCTCAGCGGTTTTTAAACCGATAAAAGAAAACACGAGGCTTCCTCCGGATGCAGGTACAGAAAGTGAATACTTTCCTTCAGCATCAGATACCGTGCCGCTCGTAGTTCCTTTCACAATTACGTTAACCCCAGGTAACGAACTACCATCCTCTGCAGCTGTAATCCTTCCAGATACAACTCGTTCCTGTGCCCACGCCATACTGCTGATCAGAAACAAGAGCAGCACCAATTTGATAAGTAAATTTTTCCTCATACTAGTTGGTTTAAGTTTTTATTAAGTACTGTAGCTTTAAGTGAAGTAAATATAATGATTGAATATAATATTCCGATAACATAGGCAGAAAAACCTCCATTTTTATTTCAAAAGATTGCGGAAAAGGTAGCGTTGCAAAGCTGTCACGAAAAGTGCCCGCATTTGGCGAGCTCTTTTGACTGTTGCCATGATACTTTTCTCTCAATTAATTGTACCCCTGATTTTGAATAAGGTTTTTGTTCGCATCTACCTCCCTCCTTGGTATTGGCATAACAAGTTTCTGAGCGTTGCCAACATTTACGGGAGGACCATTTTTCCGGGCAACGTTCTGAAGAACTGTCAAAGCCCGGCCAGTACGTACCAAATCAAAAAATGTATGACCCTCTCCAAAAAACTCCCACCTGCGCTCACGCTCTATTGCTTCAAGCAAAGGAATATCTGTTCCGGGATTGTAATTGAGCAGCCCTGCTCTCGTCCTTACTGCATTCAAATCGGCCTCGGCTCCAGCGTTATTACTTTGTCTTGCCCGGGCTTCCGCACGATTGAGATACATCTCGGCAAGCCGTAAAACGTGGCCGTCATCAATATTACCAGCTCTTAAGTACTTCGAAATGTACCAAACACCCACCACATCATCCCGGCCGAACATAGCTCTACGGGCATCACTGGCTGCAAAACTGTTGTAGAACCCATCGTGCACCGCCAACTCTCCTCGTCCGCCCAAAGCGCCAGGTGCATACCAGAATCGCAGGCCGCTTTGGTCAGCAGTATTAAACTGAATCTCCAAAACTGATTCGTTTGTGTTGTCTCCAGTAAAAATGGTCGCATAAGGCACCAAAGAAAATTTTGTAGTGTTTGAGATAATTTCAGTTGCCCGAGCCTCTGCCTGTGCCCACTCGCCTAAGTAAAGATGAACTCGGCTTAGCAAAGCGCGCACAGCGTTCTTGGTTGCCCTACCGCGCGTATTCGCATTACTAGATTGATCTTCCGGAAGAAGTGCCAAAGCCTGATCCAAGTCTGATTTCACTTGTTGGTACGTTTCAGTCAACGTTGCCCTGGAAGGAAAAGCGCTCGCACCAATTCCTCGTGATGGTGTTAGAACAATAGGCACACCAAGTGTACCAGCTGCGCCTGGAACGCCACCCCAAACACGCACTGCATCAAAATGAGCCAACGCGCGAATAAAGTATGCCTGACCGATGATGTTATCTTTTTGTGCTTGGGTTGCTGTAAGACCGGGTGTACCTTCAATCAAATTATTAGCTTGATTGACAGCACGATAGATAAAGGTCCACAAATCCAGCAACTCGGTGTTATCAGGCGAGACAGCGTAGGTGTCCATTTCTCGGTAAAAGTCCCAAGTACCGATACTTTGAGAAACATCTGCCGACACATCACTTAATCTCTGTAGTCGTCCCTCATAAACCCCCTGAATCTGGCTATACGCGCCATTTAGCGCTGCATTTGCGCCACTTAAACTAGTTATGGCCTGGCTATCTGATATCTGCTGTTCTGGCAATTGATCTAAGACATTACAAGATGTCATCAGACCAAAAATGAAGCATGTGATTAGAATATATCTTTTCATAGATAAAGCGATTAAAAGGAAATGTTAATACCACCCATAAAAACTCTCGGTTGCGGCATAGCAAACAAGTCTATACCCTGAGCAAGGCCATTAAGATCTGCACCAGTATTGACCTCAGGATCAAGTCCGGTATAATTGGTGAATGTGAGCAGGTTTTGACTTGAGACGTAAACCCTTAATCGTGTTACCCCAATTTTTCTAGTGATCTCTGAATTTAACGTATAGCCAAGCGTGATATTCTTTAAGCGTAAATAAGAACCATCCTCTAAAAATCTTGAAGGCCTCAAATCGCCTCTGTAGTTGACGGCAAGCTGGCGTGGAATATCGGTGATATCACCTTGACTCTTCCACGCAGCCAACTGGGATTTCACATAGCCTGTGTTTCGAGTACCTCCATGTTCCTGAAAAAAGCGAACCCAATTCAACTGATCATTCCCAAGGGTAAACTGCCAGAACATATTAAAATCAAAACCTTTATACCTGACATTTGAATTAAACCCGCCAAAGAAATCCGGTTGGGCATTGCCAACAATAAATCTATCGCGGCCTGCATTAAAATCAGTAGAATTCACTGCCGCCTCTCCGTTTACCGTACGATAGATTGAGAGCCCAGTCTCCGGGTCAACTCTGATTTGGTCATGGAGCCAAAATGAAGACAACGGCACGCCCTGCTCAAGACGAATTACATCCCTAGTAAACTGGTTAAAAGGCGCAGCTAGCTTTTTTATCAAGTTCCTATTTTGCGCCACATTAAACGAGAAGTCAACAAACAAGTCACCTTTGTTCACTAGGACACCGGCAATACCTAGTTCAAAGCCTTTATTCTCCATTTCCCCAAAATTTTGAACTAACTCATTAAATCCAGTAGATCTAGGAACCGGCACAGCTAGCAATAGATCTTTGGTTTGCTTATCATAGTAGTCGAAGGTCAACTTCCAACGATCGTTCATAAAAGAAACATCAAGTCCGATATTGGTTTGAGCGGTGGTCTCCCACTTCAAGTCAGGATTTGCTAACTGGAGGGGTGCTGTGCCCGGAAAATCGGTGTAGTTTGCTCCACCTCCCCAAAGACCAAATGACTGAAAGTCACCGATGCCATTCTGATTGCCGGTTATTCCCCAACTTAGCCGAGGCTTTAGCGTACTGATAAATGAAACATTGTTCATAAAGCCCTCCTTCTTAACATTCCACCCCAAAGCAAAAGATGGAAAAGTTGCAGCTTGGTTCGCAGAACCAAATCTGGATGAAGCATCTCTTCTAACATTAACAGTTGCCAAATACTTGCCCTTATAGTCATAATTCAATCGGCCAAATATACCGGTGATACCCCACCCTGTTGCCGATGATGATGAGGTCTGGACTGCGGCAGATGCAATTCGCCTGAACTCATCACTAGGGAACTGCTGGCCACCTGCTTGTGTTCTTTCAAAGTAGTTTTCTTGCGCAGAGTAACCCACCAGCGCATTAAAATTATGTTCACCAAACTTCTTCTGATACGACAAGACGTTCTCCCATATCCAATTATCATCAATGGTTACGATTGATGCTGCATCTCCATTGGTTGCTGAACCTGTGTTGAGCTTTGAATTATCAAAACGATCTTCTTTAACATTATTATAATCAACGCTAAAAGTAGACCTAAAAAGCAAACCCTCAGCTATCTCGTATTCTCCATAAACGTTCGCTAAGACTCTGTTAGTGACCATGCCAATATCAACTTCATTAACAGCCGCCACGGGATTTTCAAAAATTGAAAATTTAAGATATGATCCATCGGGGTTGAAAATGGGTTGATTGGTGGGCAAGAAGTAGGCTGCGCCAATGGCGCCAAAAATGTTATTATCGTTCCTCACCCTATTCCTGAAATTTCTTGAATACAGAATACTTGTACCAATCTTGAGCTTGTCAGTTGCTGAGTAGTCAAGATTAATCCGGCCTGTTTTTCTGTCAAACACCGAAGGCTTATTGATTCCATCCTGCTTGAAGTAGTTAAACGAAGTCATGTACTTTACTTTGCTTGTGCCACCTGATACAGACAAGTCAACATTGTTCATTGGAGCTTCCTGAAAAATCTGACCCATCCAATCGGTATTAAGCGCAGCATCAGGATTCGGATAAAGTTGACTCTGCCCATTGTTAGCTCGCGATTCATTGATCAATCTCTCGAAAGTTGGACCATCTACCACAGAAGGCTTTCGCCAAAGGCTTTGCATGCCCGTATAGGTGTTCACTTCAATTTTAGGTTTTTGATTCTTTCCTCGTTTTGTTGTGATTAAAACAACACCATTCGCAGCACGTGCACCGTAGATTGCTGTTGCCGAGGCATCTTTTAGTATTTCCATCGACTCAATATCTGCGGGATTGAGATCTGCTATTGGATTTGTTAACTGGCCACCAAGTCCAACTGCGCTGAGATTCGATGAAACAATAGGTATTCCATCCACAACGTATAAAGGGTCACTACTGGCATTAATCGATGTACTGCCCCGAACACGGACAGAAACCCCGCCACCTGGTGTTCCTGAAGCGGAACTTACCTGAACACCCACAGCACGCCCTTGAAGCATTTGGTCTGGCGATGCCATTGGCACTCCTGCGATGTCCTTAGCAGAGACTGAGGTAATTGAAGAGGTAATCGTTTTACGATCTTGTGTACCATAACCCGTGACCACAACTTCTGAAAGTTGCTGGACATCCAGCCCGAGGCTCACATCGACTGTTGTGCGATCACCAATTTCCACTTCAGTCGTAGAAAGTCCAATGAACGAGAACACTAAACTTCCACCACTGGATGGAACACTTATTTTATAGTTACCTTCTGCATCGGTAACTGTACCGTTTGTAGTGCCTTTCACTACCACGTTTACGCCAGGTAACGCAGTGCCATCTTCTTGCGATGTAACTTTACCTGATACACTTCTCTCTTGCGCCCAAGCCATACTGGTTGCCAGTAGGAACAGGAGCGGCAAAAGTTTAAGGAGTAAATTTTTCCTCATACTTTTTTGGTTTAGGTTTAATGAAACAATAATACCACTAAGGGAGGTAAATTTAATGGTGAATTTTAACAATGCAATAACATGAAAGTAAAACTTTCATTTATGTTCCAAATTAAATTGAGGTGAATTGAGGGCGTTACAGTACTTTAAACTCAATTCTGCGGTTGAATTGCCTATTTTCTTCGGAATCGTTGGGTTTTAGCGGCTTTTGGGAGCCGTAGCCCTTTTTTGTAACCCGTTCTGCCGAAATTCCCTGACTTTCAAGGAAACTCAGTACCGCCCCAGCCCTATTGAGGGACAGTTGTTTATTATAAGCTTCACTTCCAGTGTCATCGGTATGGCCACCGATCTCTACACGCAGTGATGGGTTGTTTCTAAGTAACTGTACTACTTCTAACAGCTCCGTTTTTGATCTTTCCTCCAGTTGATACTTGTCTATCTCGAAGAAGATGTTGTTCAAAACCACCGCTGCGTTTTTGACAATGGGCCGCAACTGGAAATCAAGCTCACGGGGCTTTTGGGCTTGGTCTATTTGGCGAAGGTCAAAATGACGGCTGGCAAAAAGGTATTTGGGAGCTGTGACAAATAGCCCATATTCGGATTTGCCAGGCACAACAACCAGGTATCGCCCTGTGGTTGAGTCAGATAATACCGTTGTTACTACTTGATTGTTACTTAAGTCTTTCAACTCAACTGCAGCCTTCACTGGCTTTTGCGTGACAGCGTCAGTTACAAAACCAGCCGCCAGGTTTCCTTTTTTATCTACTTGAAACTCTTTGGGGATGGGAGTAGCGTAAATCTTGCTCCTGTTGCGTCCCTCCTCTTTAGAATAATAAGCCCACTGCCCATCGCTGGTCACGGCAAGAGAATATTGATCTTGGAAGTCGTTTAGTGGTGCACCCATATTTCTTGGTGTACTCCAGACCTCATCCGTCCGCCCAATGGCGGACACCTTCTCCGGGGGAGAAGGGAAATGACCTAAAGTCCTTTCTGAGACATAAATATCATAACTACCAAATCCCGGGAGCCCATTAGAGGCATAGTATAGGTTTTGATTGCTTGCATGGATAAATGGGGCGATTTCATCAAATGGTGTATTGACCGGCTTCCCTACGTTAGTCGCTTTGCCCCAAGTGCCGTCTTCACCTTTTCGCGAGTACCATAAATCATACCCCCCAATACCTCCTTTTCTGTCCGATACAAAATAGAGTTCGTTTCCATCTGCAGATAAGGCGGGCTGTGCTTCCCATCCTGCGCTATTGACTCCCGCACCAAGGCTTATTGGTCTGCTCCAAACCTCTCCTACCCGATTGCTTTCGTAAAGGTCGCAGCCGCGTGGTCCACAAATAGTAAATATCAATTTGCGACCATCAGCCGAGATGGTTGATGCGCCCTCGCGAAAATTGCTATTTACGTTTTTTGAAATTGATACCGGCTTGCCCCATCTTCCATTTGGCATTCTTGAAGACACCACAATATCCTCATTGTCGTCAGGCTCTTTGCCAAAGCGAACGGTAAAAATGAGTTGTCCTTCATCGGCCGTGAGCGTAGGGAAATACTGCATTGGGAAGATGTTTACCGTATCACTAAGAGGACGCGTGTGATATCTCCATTGTTCATTTTGATGTAACAGCGCATAGTCGCATTGTGATCGCCAGACCTTTACTTGTTCTAACTTGGCTTTATCAAATTTCTCCAGCGCTAAAAACCGATCGAGATAAGGTATCGCCAAAGCATATTGACCCTGCTTCAAATACGTTTCGCCTAGAATAAAAGAATACGATTTTTCTTTGACCAAATCGCGAGTGAGACTTGCCCCTTTCTCAAAACTCTTGACAGATAGTGCCAGCTCACCAGAACTACGATAGGTAAGCCCCAGTCGATAGTAGGCTTCCTCAAATTTGTTATCCTTTGCGATTGCCTGGTTCAATAATGCAATAGCCTGCGCCAGTTGACCGCGAACCCTAAAGTTATCCGACTGCAAATAATACTCAATGGCCTTTTTCGACTTCGTGCTCAAAGGAGGCTGTGCCTGAATAGCTAATGAAAACAATAACAGAAGACTGAAAACGAATCTCATTTCTAAATCTCAATTTTTGATATCGAAATTTCAGGTCCCTCAAAGCCTAACATTGAATTGATCAACTTTACTTTTTCAAAGTTAGTTATATCCGATAAAGTAATTTGTGCTGGCTTAATCTTTTGTTGATTGATTAAAATTTGCCGCATAGTACCATTGAGTAAATAAGAGGTTGGTGTGATCCAAGTGGCTCCATCAAAAAAAACCAAATTGGCATACGAGGCATCCGTTATCATGTTATTTCCCACGATTATTATTTCATCGTGTAGTCCTCTTTGATTGTACAATTCGAGTAGCTGGTCCCTTGCTTCAAATTTGTAGGCGTATTCAATGGAATGAGCGTGCACTACCTTCAATGAACGGACAGGTTTGATCGTATACGGCAAAAACTCCACTGATGAAATAGTTTTGTCATAAACAATGCGACATTTAAAAAGTCCTTCTGTCAAAAACGATTGGCGTGCGAGATATTCTTTTAAATGGAGAGCATTTTCTTGGTCAAAGAATTTTTTGATAGTCCAATCCATTCTCTGTTGGTGATAGTCCAGATTGAAGAATTGTCCATCCAACAGTTTTATTGTCTCAATAAATCGGTACATAAATCTTATCTACTGCTTCCTGATACTCTGCTTCTCCGTTACTCTGCGTGGTGATTCCTCCTCCACTCCTGAAAAATAAATCCTTTCCTGTTTTTTCAATATATCGAATCATTACACCCGAATCCAAATTGACACCATCAAAAAAACCAACTATTCCTGTGTAATAGCCTCTACTTTCGCCCTCTACTTCTCGTATAATCTGACATGTTTTTACTTTGGGAGCCCCACTTACTGAACCAGCCGGTAAAAGTGAAAACAGGATATCGCCCAAATGTGATGAATAATCGGGGGGCAAATCTCCTTGTATCTCTGAACTTACTTGAAGCAAGTTTTTGCCGTTTGTTTTGACTTCTTCGACATAGCGAAACCGTTCAACCTTGACCGAAGAAGCAACACTACTCAAATCGTTTCGTAACAAGTCTACAATCGTGACATGTTCAGCCAGTTCTTTCTGGTCGGCCAGGATTTTTTCTTTTGCACCTGGCATCGTTGCGTCAATAGTTCCTTTCATGGGAAATGAAACGATTTTTTGGTTCTTTATTTGGATAAATGTTTCGGGAGAGAAAACGAGGAATTCTTCTTTGTACCAGATCTTGTACCGCGCATTACCAAAGTAAAACAGTTCGCGCAAAGTGTAATTGGTATGAATCCTTGTTTTGATGGTTAGGTTCGTTACAAAAGAATCCCCTCGATTGAGATAATGCATCACTCTGGAAAATTTCGATTCGTATTGAGTATCCAAACTGGATTCGATCTCCAAATTAAAACTGGCATTTTTTCCTATTTTGCTTTTAGGGGCATTTGAAAATCCGTTGATCTCAAAAAGTAACTCATCCGATTTGATTTCGTTAATCCGCCAGGCTTTCGGCTTTTGCATTTCAAAATCAATGAAAAACAAAAAAGGGGCTTTATTATGTCCCCAATCGTTTAGCATTTCCTTAAAATTCTTTAGATCCATTTTCCCTTGTTCTTGCTCAGGGTATATTCATGTATTTATGAACCTGCAACGAAATCTTCCATTTGGGATTGCGCTTAACATATTCAATAATCAAAGGCAACATTTCATTTTCTTTCGACCACTCGGGCTGCAAATACAAACGACACGCAGAAGAAACTTTAGCTGCAAATTCTTCAGAAAAGTCAAAATCAGATTTGTGAAAAACAACTACTTTCAATTCATGGGCTTGCCTGAAAATAGAGGGATGGGGAGCCTTGAATTTCTTTGGTGAGAAACAAATCCAATCCCAAGTTCCCGTTAATGGATAGACACCCGATGTCTCAATGTGTGTGTTTAGCCCTACCTGTTTTATTTCACTTGTCAAACCTTCCAAATTATGCATGGCGGGTTCGCCTCCAGTAATTACTACAACCTGGCTTCCACTTTCCTTGGCTTTTTGCGCCAGTACGGAAACAGGCAATTTCGGATGCGCATTCACATCCCAACTCTCTTTTACATCGCACCACACACAGCCCACATCGCATCCTCCCAGTCGGATAAAATAAGCGGCAGTACCTTGATGAAAACCTTCTCCTTGAATGGTGTAGAAATCCTCCATCAGGGGCAATTCCTGATTTATGATCTGTGATTTTAGATTTGATGAATCTGGTTTCACTTTATTCAAAGTACAAATCGTAAATCACAAATCGCAAATCTAAAATGCAACTAAGGGTTCAAATTTTCGCATGCTTTCAGCGTGTTCATCAACAAGGAAGCGATGGTCATCGGTCCTACGCCTCCAGGAACTGGTGTAATAAAAGACGTTTTGGGAGCGACTTCTTTGAATTCTACATCGCCTTTTAAGCTGTACCCATTTTTATATTGTGGCCCTTCGACTCTGGTTGTACCCACATCAATAACCACTGCCCCTTCCTTCACCATATCGCCTTTGATGAGCCCTGGCTTGCCAACTGCCACTACTAAAATATCTGCCTGTCTCGTCCAGGCGGCCAAGTCTTCTGTGTATTTATGGCAGATGGTAACTGTTGCTCTTCCTTGCTCCACCAACATCATACTCAAAGGCGCACCCACTAACCGGCTGGCGCCAACAATCACACAATTCTTTCCTTCTGTTTCAATATTGTATCTGCGCAATAACTCCATTACGCCAAATGGCGTAGCCGGCATCAACAATGGGTTTTTTGAAATGATGCTTCCGAAGTTATGATTGGTAAACCCATCCACGTCTTTATCTGATCGGATTTTCTCGGTGATTCGCTCAACTGTGATATGTGCAGGAAGTGGAAGTTGAACAATAAATCCATCGACATCTTGATCTTTGTTTACCTGATCAATGTGCTTCATCAGCTTGTCTTCAGCAATAGTATCTGCAAAGCGCATCATGGTGTAATGAAAACCCACTTCTTTGCATGCCTTGACTTTGTGATCGACATACGTTTGACTTGCACCGTCATCGCCTACTAAGATAATGGCCAAATGTGGTATTTTCTTGCCTTGATTTTTACGCTCAACTACTTTAAGAGAAATTTCCGCCTTGATATCTGTCGAAATCTTTTTTCCATCGATCAGCGTAAACGATGTATCAATCATAGCACTCATTTATTTTTGCTTTTATAGTGGGTCGGTGGGTCGGTGACCCACGCTGACTTATTTCTTAGAGGTATATACTTTTTTGCTTTTAATGACTTGCGACTTTCTGGTTGCCGCATCATTCGTTCCACTTTTTCAACCAATGCCTTCTGCTCTTTAATTATCTTTCGTATTCCTTTTAAATAATCCTCGTGTTTCTTTTTTTCTAGTTCCAAATCATATGAACGCTCATACTCTTCCCAAGCCTTCATTTCTTTTTCAAGTTTTTCACCTTCCTTTTTTGAGGAAGCATCGAAACGTTTCCTACTTAGTCTTAAAAAATCAAGCAATTCTTTAGTGCTTTTGAAATGTTTATTTCTATCCATATTATTTTGGATTTCGGTTCATGTAGTCATGGAAGTTGCTATTCAAACGTGACTGGAAAGCAATGTAATCATCAAATGCGATCTGCAAAGAATCAACTTTGCTATGAAGAAATTCGACTCTATTCTCCAACTTAGCCACTCTTTTAATTGTGAGCACTTCTTTGCCTTTCATCGAAGCCAACTCATCTTGCAACGCTACAACCTGAATCGTCAATTCTGCAATTTCCTCATCATAGTTTCTATCCATTTTGAGCTTATTTTAAATCACCGAATCAACAAATTTTCAAATTTAATCAATCTTCAACACCGCCATAAAAGCCTCTTGCGGAATTTCCACGTTACCTACTTGGCGCATCCGCTTCTTTCCTTTCTTTTGCTTTTCTAATAATTTTCGCTTCCGTGAAATATCGCCACCATAACATTTTGCAATCACATTTTTGCGAATGGCACTAATGGTTTCACGCGCTATAATCTTTTGTCCTATACTGGCTTGGATTGCAATCTCAAACATTTGGCGTGGTATCAACTCTTTTAATTTTTCACATAATTTCCGGCCCCATTCATACGATTTGCCGCGATGAACGATAGCCGAAAGGGCATCTACTTTATCACCATTGAGCATCACATCCAACTTCACCATATCGCTTTCGCGGAAACCGATCAATTGGTAATCTAATGACGCATATCCTCTGGAGATAGATTTTAATTTGTCGAAGAAATCAAATACGATTTCTGACAACGGCATTTCAAACGTAAGCTCCACTCTGTCAGCAGTGAGATATACCTGATTTTTTATAATGCCTCGCTTATCCATACATAAACCGATGATGGCACCAATAAATTCTGATTTACTGATGATTTGTGCGGAGATGTACGGCTCTTCAATGTAATCCATCGTTGTTGGGTCAGGCATCTCGGAAGGCGCGTTGATCTCAATCATTTTGCCATTTGTGAGCATTGCCTTAAATTGAACAGACGGCACTGTGGTGATCACCGTCATGTTGAACTCGCGCTCCAGTCGTTCCTGAATGATTTCCATGTGCAACATGCCCAAGAAACCGCATCGAAACCCAAAACCAAGTGCAGCGGATGTTTCGGGTTCCCACACCAATGAAGCATCGTTCAATTGTAGTTTTTCCATAGAGCTACGCAGCTCTTCGAACTCGATCGTATCTACCGGATAGATTCCGGCAAAAACCATTGGTTTTACATCCTCGTAACCCTGCAACGCCTCTCCCGGATTCGCCACCAATGTGATGGTGTCTCCTACTTTCACTTCTTTGGCCACTTTAATTCCAGAAATAAGATAACCCACATTGCCCGCACTGATTTCCTGGCGCGGGTGTTTGTCCAATTTCAAGACACCAATTTCATCCGCACCGTATTCCTTGCCGGCATTCACGAAACGAAGTTGATCGTTCTTTCGCATCGTGCCATTGAAAACTCTATAATAAACTTCAATACCTCGAAACGAATTAAACACGAGATCAAAAATCATAGCCTGCAAGGGTGCCTTTGGGTCGCCCTTAGGGGCTGGCACACGTCTGATCACTGCTGCCAGAATATCCTCAATCCCCTTTCCCTCTTTCGCACTTGCCTTCAAAACTGATTCGCGTTCACATCCAATCAAATCAACAATTTGATCAGTGACCTCCTCGGGCATAGCGGCCGGCAAATCAATTTTATTTAGGATCGGAATGATCTCAAGGTTATGATCTAAAGCGAGGTATAAATTTGAAATGGTCTGTGCCTGAATTCCCTGTGCTGCATCAACAATCAATAGCGCGCCTTCACAAGCGGCAATCGACCGGGAAACTTCATAGGAAAAATCTACGTGACCCGGTGTATCTATCAGGTTGAGTGTATACTCCACGCCTTCAAACTTATAATTCATTTGAATCGCATGCGACTTGATGGTAATCCCTTTCTCCCGCTCAAGGTCCATGTTATCTAGCACTTGGGCGTGCATTTGCCGATTGGTAAGGGTACCTGTAAACTCTAAAAGCCTGTCCGCAAGGGTGCTTTTGCCATGATCGATATGTGCGATGATGCAAAAATTGCGGATATTCTCCATTCCCGTCATTCTGTCAAGATTTTTAAAAGGCAAAGGTAAGGATAAAATGATGTGTTGGGAAGGTGAAAAATGGGTTGATTTTTCTTTTTTTGCGAGATAGTCATTTTAGTAACTTACGTTCTTATGAGATACCAAGACATTAACCCAGCGTTGTTTGTTTCCAACCGAAAGCAATTAGCAAAAGCGCTAAAGCCTGCTTCGTTGGCACTGTTTAACTCCAACGATTCGATGCCTACAAATGCAGACGGGCATCTTCCGTTTCGGCAAAACAATGATCTTTTCTATTTGACCGGTGTTGATCAAGAGAACAGCATTCTGGTGATCTGCCCGGACTTCCCTGACAAAAAATACAGAGAAGTCTTATTTGTGCAAGAAACGAATGAACAGATAGCCACTTGGGAAGGGCACAAATTAACGAAAGAAGAAGCGCGCAAATTGACGGGTATTGAAACGGTAATGTGGGCTTCGGAATTCAGTAAGCTATTCCGACACATGATGACGATGGGTGGAGTTGAAAATGTCTACTTGAATACGAACGAACACTATCGGGCCGAAATCAAAGTTGAAACTCGTGATGCCCGATTTATTGAGTGGTGCAAAAAGCAGTATCCGTTGCACCGGTATGAGCGGGTTGCTCCGATTGTCAGCAAATTGAGAAGTATAAAATCAAAAATTGAAATTGATTTGCTGCAAGAAGCATGCGGTATCACAGAGACCGCATTTCGCAGAGTGCTTCAGTTTGTGAAGCCGGGAGTGAAAGAATACGAAATAGAGGCAGAATACGCACATGAGTTCTTACGAAATGGGTCAAGAGGCTTCGCCTACACGCCCATCATTGCTTCGGGTGCCAACTCATGCGTGTTGCACTACATTGAAAATGATAAAGTGTGCAAAGACGGAGACATTCTTTTACTAGATGTCGGTGCCGAATACGCTAACTACAACGCAGATTTAACTCGAAGCATTCCGGTAAATGGAAAATACACCAAGCGACAGAAAGATGTTTACAATGCAGTCCTTCGAGTACAAAAGGCAGCGATCAAAATGTTGCGACCAGGCGCACTTTATTTCGAGTTCCATAAAGAAATTCAACAATTGATTGAAATAGAGTTGGTCGAGCTAAAATTGATCAGTAGAACAGATATCAAAAATCAACACCCCGAAAGGCCTGCTTTTCAAAAATACTTCATGCATGGCACTTCGCACATGCTTGGTTTAGACGTACATGATGTCGGAAACATGCACGCTAAAATTCAAATAGGTCAGGTATGGACAGTTGAGCCCGGCATTTATATCAAAGAAGAAGGACTAGGTATCCGAATTGAAAACAACATTGTGATTGGCAAGGATAAGAACTTTGACTTGATGAAGAACATTCCAATTGAAACAGAAGAGATTGAAGAACTAATGAATTGATTTGTTAATTTGAAAATTCGTTGATTTGAAAATGTAAGAGCGATGTGTAAAAAATTGATTTCGATTATTTTATTAATCACCTGTGGAACGTTGGCGCTCGCCCATGAGTTCTGGCTGTTGCCAAGAAAGTACCGTTTAGCAGTCGGGGAAGAATTGAAATTCAACCTGATGGTGGGCGAAAACTTCGAAGGCGAACCATGGGATCTGAAAAAACACAAAGTAGAAAAGCTTGAGTTACATTCGGGTGCAAAAGTCACCGATATTAAGAAACTAGTAAAGCCGGAAGCACGTGATAAAGTGACTCTTAAAATGCTAGAAGAGGGAACACAACTCATCACCATGCAAAGCAATTATGCCTTTATTGAGTTAGAGGCAGAGAAATTCAATGACTACTTAAAAGAAGATGGATTGGAAAACATCTATGAGCTCCGCGAAAAAAACAATGAACTAGCGAAACCAAGCAAGGAATTCTATGGCCGCTTTGTAAAGCTGTTAGTTCAGACGGGTGACAAAGTAACGGATACGTACAAAAAGAAAATTGGCACACCTGTAGAAATCATCCCTAACAAAAATCCTTACGCAACTAAGTCGGGTGACTATCTATCTTGTTTAATACTGGTCAATGGGAAAACTGCTATCAATCAACTGGTGAAGGTTTGGAATAAAATCGGCAACACGACTTTTTTACAAAATATGTATACCGAGAAAGATGGTACTATTACTTTCCCGCTGAACTCAAAAGGTCCCTGGATGGTGAGCACTGTCAAGATGATTCCATCTGAAAAACCCGGCGCTGATTACCAAAGTATGTGGAGTAGTTTAGTTTTTGAAATTCAATAATTACAAAATGAGTAGTCAACTAATATCATCTGTTCAGGCACCAGAGCCAGTTGGCGCTTACCCGCACGCGCGCAAAGTGGGCAACTTGCTTTTTTTGTCGGGAGTGGGCCCTCGCCAAAAAGGATCCAAAGAAATCCCCGGTGTAACGTTGGACGCCAACGGAGCTATTGCTGCCTACGATATTGAAGTGCAATGCCATTCCGTATTTAAAAATGTAAAATTGATTCTAGAGGCATCCGGGTCGCGGTGGGAAGATCTGATTGATGTAACCGTTTATCTCACCAATATGAAAAGCGACTTTCCGATTTTTAATAAAATTTACGCAAGCTACTTCCCAGACAAAGCTACCCAACCGTGTAGAACAACTGTAGAAATAAATGCGTTGCCTACGCCTATTGCAATTGAGTTAAAATGTATTGCGACAATTAATTAGCTTCCTTTTTTGTAGCTTTACTAGTGAATCACACTTATGGAAACAATTGTTCTTAAAGATCGAGTGACCAACAAAATGACAGACGAGGAGTTTCTGTGGTTTTGTCTTGAGAATAAAGACTTGCGTATCGAACGGAATAGCAACCTTGAAGTTCTAATTATGTCGCCTGTAACATCACTTTCCGGTTTTTGGAACGCAGAAATAATACGGCAACTAGCAAACTGGGCAATTGAACAAAAAAACGGGTTTGTTTTTGATTCGTCCTCGGGTTTTACGCTGCCCGATCGCTCGGTGTTATCTCCAGATGCATCGTGGGTCTCAAGATCTAAATGGCAATCGATGTCAGAACAGGATCAAAATAAATTTGCGCCAATTTGTCCCGAGTTTGTAATCGAGATTAAATCAAAATCAGATTCGTTACAAGATCTTCAGGCAAAGATGAAAACATGGATCGCTAATGGTGCACAGCTCGCATGGTTGATTGACCCGTCTCAAAAAAAATCATTCATTTATAGATCGAATGGGGAGGTTAAAGAAATTGAAGGCTTTGACAAAAAGTTAAAAGGCGAAGGTCTTGTAGAGGGATTTGTTCTCGACCTTAATCTAATTTAACTCTAATCAAACTTTAAACCGGTTTAGCCATTAATTTCTAGACCGAAAAACTCTCTCCACAACCGCAAGTGCGTGAGGCATTGGGATTAATAAACTGGAATCCTTTTCCATTCAGTCCATCCGAAAAATCGAGTGTGGTGCCCAGCAGGTAGAGTAAGCTCTTTTTGTCAACTAATATTTTTATTCCCTTATCTTCAAAAACTTGGTCGGCAGGCTTGATCTCTGCATCAAAACCTAAATCGTACATCAGGCCCGAGCAACCCCCGCCCTGTACTGAAACACGGATGTTTTGCTCATGACCTCTCCCCTCTTCTGTGCGAAGATTTAGAATTCTCTCTTTCGCTTTTTCCGTCACACTAATCATAGTCTTTTACAAAGTATTTGTTAAGCCACTGGATTCAACACGACACTAAAAACAGTGATGGTATTGCGATCTCGGCCATAGTACAACTTCTCTAATGCTTCTAAAATATTTCCTGCCCTAAAGTAAGAAGTGTGCAATTCACTATCACTCTTCGTCACCCACTGGATTGTATAGGAATTCTCTTTCTCTTTATAATTCTTTACGTAATCCCACATTTTCCGCAACGCATCCACCTTGTCTGACCCAGTCTCGCTGTGAAATAGAAAAGACTGATTGTGTCGGGGATTGATCGTGATCAAATCTAATTTTGCCTTTCCCTCCACATTGCTAAACTCAAACACGAGATCACTGGTACGCAAGCCTAAATAATCTTTGATCTGCTGTTGCACACGGGCAGATTCTACGTGTATGTCGGTTGTTGCTTCGAGTGTTGTTTTTGGCATCTGATTCTACTACTTCGCTTTATTACTTTATCCAATAACTTAACTACTTTAGCCAAGAGCTTCGTAGTACTTGTAAAACTTTCGGAAACCCGTAAAAGTTTCACAATTTGAGTTCAAAATTAAGAAAACCTGATCAATCCCCTATTATGGAAAAACTAGAACATATTGGCATTGCCGTTAAGAACCTGAAAGAGTCAAACGCGCTATTCGCAAAATTGCTCGGAAAACCCCACTATAAAATCGAAGAAGTGGCTTCAGAGGGTGTTAGAACATCGTTTTTTGACGTGGGCGGAATTAAGATAGAGCTGTTGGAAGCAATTCGCGCGGATTCACCCATTGCAAAATTCATTGAAAAAAGGGGCGAAGGGCTTCATCATTTGGCATTTGGGGTTGTGGGATTGGAAGATCGGGTGAAAGAAGAAATCGAAAAGGGTTTTCGCCCACTATCCGAACCCAAAGATGGCGCTGATAACAAACGCATTGTTTTTTTACACCCAAAAACCACAAACAATGTTTTGGTTGAGTTGTGTGAAGATAAACACCCGTAAGTGACTGGACATGTTTGAGCTCCTTTCATAGCACAGCTCGCACAACCTCATACTTCAAAATTTCCGCTTCGGGCGCTCTTTTGCGCCATATTGAATCTTGTTATAGTAATCTTGTTTCTTCTTGCCAATGGGCGTTTCATAATAAGGTCTTTCTACCCGACAAGAAGTAAAAATGATCATCGCCACTACAAAAGGTACAACACACTTTTTCATATCGTTTCTTTCTTTTGAACATAGATACAGGTAAGGTTGACACCTTCGCATTGTATCAGCCCCAAGTCGTACTTTTGCCAGACGAATAAACATATCAACCGACTAACTGAATTTACCCCATGGCGGAGAAGAGAACAGAAATCACAGATTTAGGAGAATTTGGGCTTATTGAACGAGTAAAAAGTAGCTTTTCCCTACAAAACAGTACATCACTGGTGGGTATTGGTGACGATGCTGCATTAATTGCCTGTGGCGAAGAGTATCTATTAGTCACCACCGATATGCTGCTAGAAAGCGTACATTTTGATTTGTCGTATATGCCACTCCAGCATCTGGGCTACAAAGCTGTGGTAGCAAATGTGTCGGATATTGCTGCGATGAATGGCAAGCCAGAACAAGTTACCGTGGCACTGGCTTTTAGCAACCGTTTTTCTTTAGAAGCTATCGATAGTTTGTATGATGGAATTCGATCTGCGTGCGAAAATTATAAAGTTGATTTGGTAGGTGGAGATACGTCTGCCTCTGCTTCTGGTCTTGTGATTTCTATCACCGCTTTGGGAAGAGTAAGCAAAGGGAAAGAAACACTTCGCAGCACCGCAAAGGTGAACGACATCATTTGTGTAACCGGAGACTTAGGGGCAGCCTATTTGGGACTGCAAGTTCTCGATCGCGAAAAACAGGTGTTTCTCACGAACCCTGAGATGCAACCTGATCTAGAAAAATATGAATACCTCGTGGGGCGTCAACTGAGACCAGAAGCGAGAATGGACATTTTGCACGAACTGGCAGATAAAGAAGTCGTGCCCACTGCGATGATAGACATCTCCGATGGACTCGCTTCGGAGTTATTGCACCTTAGCAAAAGTTCTGGAGTGGGCATCAAAATTTTTGAAGATAAAGTGCCGATTGATGCTGGCGCGTTTGAAACAGCCATTGAGTTTAAAATTGACCCGATTACCTGCGCGCTGAATGGTGGTGAAGACTACGAATTACTTTTTACTATTGCCCCTAGCGATTATGAAAAATTAAAAAATCATCCTGATATCCACTTCATCGGGCATGTGCACAACAATCCACAACAAAATGTTATGTTGACCAAACAAGAAACTATTGTGCCCTTAAAAGCGCAAGGATGGAATCACTTTTCCTAGCTGTGAATTAATCCTCCGGGTAAGGAATAAAAACGAAACGAGTAAATTCTTTGTCTACCACAAATAGGCAACAAAATTCATCAGGATCTTTGTAGGCGCTCACAAAATCATCTACCTTTTCTTTGGCGATGAGTTCGCGCTGTACAAACTCGTCCATGAAAGAGGCAAAATAATTCCAATCCAATTGCAGAGAGTATTTGTCGATTAGCAACTGCCCGATTGGAACCACCTCTTTTGAAATAGCAAAAATAGGATACGCGAAACCGGCTTTTCTGATCTGATACGAGGCTTCCTTCAGGGTATCTGCTGCGTTTACAAAATCAGCGCTGATAGTGCCCAAATATTTTCCGCTTAGCTCAGGGTCATTGTTCATTTGTAATTCAATACAATCTCAAAATTAATACTTGCCAAGAAAATGTGTTGCATGCGCATTAAGCAAAGGAAAAAACAATTGAAATTCCTGATCAAACTCTTTGTAGAACTGTTGGAGTTCTTCCGTTGCCTCATTCATTTTAGAGTCAAATTTAGAGTGCCTTGTCATACCACTCAGCGCTTGTTGAATACCTTCCAACTTACCATAGTTGACCAGCCAGTTTCCTCGCATCATATGGGGTAGCATCCATTTCACTTGTTCGGGCAAAATCGCTTCGCTTTTGATCAGGTAATCATAACAGCCTGCTGCAAAATCGGGTAATGGCTGATGGTGATATGCATTCCAATTAACCGCCAAAAGGTGGTCATAGAACATATCGATAATTACTGGTGCATAGTGCCTATACTTAGGGCGAAGCCGATCCTTACTCAGTTTTACAATGGGGTGCCGATCTGTAAATTCATCTATTTCGCGGTGCAACGAAATACCCTTCACAATACCTGGCGAAAAACGAGACGACAAGTCGCGGCCCCGGACGAAGTCACCAATAAAGTTGCCCAATTGTATTTCGGGGTCATCGGCAGATAAATAAAGGTGTGCAAGAAAATTCATTACGCCCTCGAATGTAACGTAATTTCACTTTATGCTATTTTCAATTGCAAATAAATTGCTGACTTTTGCGTGAAATAACCAATTATGGCTCTGCTGGAACAACTCAAATTGCTGGTTAATCTTGCCCGAATTGACGGAGACATGGCCGAACGGGAAAAAACCTATATCATCAATATTGGCAAAGCAAACGGTTTTCCAGAATCCTCAGTCTCCACTTTGTTTTACCAAACTCACGAAATCATCATTCCGGATAATTTAACAGATGATCAACGGTTTGAATACATTTTTAGCCTCGTGCAATTGATGAAAATTGATGAGCGGCTTTACCAAGAAGAAATCAAATTTTGCTGGAAGATTGCCGCCCGCCTCGGCTATGAGCAAGACGTGCTTTTTGAATTAATGCTCAAAGTAAAAAGTGGCGGCAACGATGATGATAAGATGGCTTTGAAGCAACTCACCAAGCAATATTTAAGAAAGGGGTAAAGCATTACACCAATCTGTTCATCTTTTGTTAACAATTTCGTAACCAAAATGACTTTGGTAAAATGTGCTTTTCATCAAAATTGGTTTAAAAAAATGAGCTACTACAAAACGATTGATGGCAAAAAAATGGATGGCAGCCTGCTTGATATAGCAGAAGAAGCTGTGGCCGGTGCCGGTGATGGCCGCATCTCTAAACAAGATGCCGAAACAATTATCGCTGCTGTGAAAGACAGCGGAGAGTACACCGATGTAGAAAAAGACACGATGGAATATATCCGTGACAATTTCAAATGGACTGAAGGAGCCGATGAGTGGTTCAGATCGCAAATTGCAAGCTGGGCGGCAACGAAGTAGCCATTACCCAAAAAACTTCCTTAAAAAATCCTTAAGCGGAATTAGAATCGGGCTATTTAAATCCCAAATACCTGGGTCTAAGTAAATCCGCTTTGTAGCGTGAGAGTTGCCGGAATTTTCAAAAGACCCGTGATAAATCCATAGTTTCTCCTTTTCATCTATTGGCCTAGGATTTTTAAGATTAAGCGCGGTTTTGCACGAAGCATAAGCTTCGATACAAGCAAAGAGTTTCTCATTTCCGCTTGTTACTGAACTCTTCAATAGGCTCTCCAAATTGCCCTGAGATTTGTCATCAGGGAAAAGGAATACCTTATCAAATTTTAACGAGAGCTCCTTTTCTTTGGCATTCACTTTTGTTAAGGTAGACTTATGGTCATTATCATCTGCGTCAAAAACGAGAACATTTATTCTCCCAGAACTCGTGCTCGTTTGAATTTTTACTTGTGACAAGTGAATTGTTTCACTTTTACCGCCAATTTCAATAAACAAACTTCTGCCAACTTTTTTCTGAAAGTGAAATTCAATGAAGTCCTGCAAAAATCTAACGTCTTCTTCACCTTCGACAATCAAAGAAATGTGTTCCATCTTCTACGCTCTTACTTCGTTGCCAACGGCAAGCGCATGCTCAAACTGTTCAAAATTGTAAGTGTGGGCAGTTACCAATTTGGTTTTTGGATTCTCAACAAGGGTTATGCTCCTTACATCTCTTTGAAGTTCAGGCAAATCCATCTCTAAGACTTCTTTAAAATATTTAATGCATTCCTCGTTGTGGGTTGTCATGAATAGCTGGACGTCATTGTCCTTTGCAGTCTGTAAGATTACTTTCCAAAACCCTCGGAATCGATTAAAATAAATACCTGTATCTATTTCGTCAATCATTAATCTTGTGCCATTATTAAGGACTATTTCAGCTAAAAGTCTAAAAAGCTTTAATATTCCATCTCCAAACATCGCCAGCGGAAGAGTTGAATCAATATTCTTTTGGGAAACAATTAAAGCGGGTTCAATCGTGTCGTTATAGCCGTTAAAACTCGCAGGAATTGACAGTTCAATATCTTCCAAATCAGGTACTATTGTATTTAAACACTTAATAAAATTCTTCTTTTGAGACCTGTTCTTCTGTAGTTGCGAATAGAATTGATTCAAATCTTGATCATGGCCTTTAAAGAAAGGAATAAAGGGAGTATTGAAAAATGTATTTACACTAACACGGTCGTGCATGGAATAGCCTGTTGAATCATTAGGAATTCCTCTTACAGCGATATATCTTTTATCATTTTCAAACTCTAGAAAAATGGTTTGTTTTGTAGCGTCTGAAAAGTGTGAATCAAAACTTATCTTATTTTGAATTTTATTATTATCGCTAGAGGTTTTGTTCAAATAAAATTCTATGTCTCCATACGCAAATTGCTTTTTTATTTTTCTGTAACTCAAAGCAACAAAGAGTCGATTCACAAAAACCCCGGCTGGTTCGCAGACCAAAAGAGCCTCCAACACACTTGTCTTCCCAACATTATTGTCACCCACAATCAAGTTAAACTGCCCCAAATCCCTCATCTCGAAAGACTCAAAACGCTTAAAGTTCTCTACTTTAAAATATGTAAGGTGCTTACTAGTATCTCCCATATTATAAAATTACAAAAAATTAAACACTAACCCTCCTCCTCCTTCGGCTCCTACAATTCAATTTTATTTCCGTCTGGATCACCGATGCTGATCTATCAGAACCACATTCCCGTCCGGGTCGGTGATCATAAAACTTGCAGGCCCAGAAGTTTTCTCGTCTGCCTGATTGACTATCTCGAGGCCTTTGCTTTTTAGTTGTCGTTGAATCTCTCTGACATCATCAAACGCCTCAATATTTTTGGCGTTCTCATCCCAGCCGGGGTTAAACGTTAAAATGTTGCCTTGAAACATTCCTTGAAACAACCCGATCAACGAATTTCCATTCTTCATGATTAGGTAGTTTTTTTCGAGGGCGCCTCCGAAAACACTAAAGCCCAGGTTTTCATAAAATTGTTTTGAAACCTTAATGTCCTTGACACTAAGGCTTACAGAAAATGCTCCTAATTTCATAGTCTCTTTTTTTTGTTTGGCGATTATTGGATTGATGTAGAGCCCAAGTACAAATGCGGCAATGAGGCCCAGTGCTAGTAGAGTTGTCTTTTTCATTTTTTCTTAAATTATCTTCACTCATTTATTTCCTGTTGTTTGTTCAAACCCGGTTTGGCTCATTTTTTATTTTTAAATGCTTTCTCATAAATACCAATCCATTGCTGGGGCGTCAGCTTTGTAACCAGTTCACCGATCAAATCCAACGGCACGTCTTCTGGTTTTTTAAATCGAATGCATGATTTACCCATATCTAGTTTTTTCGTTGAATGGACTCTCCATTCATCCTGAAACCACTCCAACAATTTCGGCTGCGCGTAGATGCCCATGTGATAAACAGCAATAAAATTTTTCTGCGATGCCACGTTTAGGAATGGCAATGGAAGTTTTGGATCGCAATGATAACCATCTGGATAGATTTTGTGGGGCACCACATAGCCAATCATACCATAGTTCATTTCTTCCTGAAAACCTTTTGGTAAATTCTTGAGAATGACTTTTCGAATGGCGCTGATAATCTGCTTCCTATCAGCCGGAAGGGTATCGATGTATTCTGGAACTGTTTTAGCTTTGGATTGCATATAAAATCATATCAAAATTCAATAGATAGATCGCAAACAAAGAATCGATATTCCAAAAACTTGAGCCCAGAAACGAAAAGAGCTAAAGCTAAGCCGTATAGAATAATTGTTCTTTTCATGGAGTCTAAGCTACTTAAAATCCGCCAACAATTGGGCTCTGGTAATCTAAAAATAGCCTTTTCAGCCCAATTTGATGATCCAAAAACTAATTTTATTAGTATTTATAAAACTAATATTTTTAGTATTTATATTTGAGTAATCAAAAAAAGACCTATGAAAATCATCAAATCAGGACTTATTGGAGCCAGGGTTGTACGAGCCCGAGAAGCGAATATTCAACTGTTTCAAATACGCGCCATCTTTAATCAGCATCGTGATGCGTTGGTGAATCGGATACTAACAGACTTGGGAACCTATATGGAATTCAAATTTCACATGCAGCCAAGTCGAAATGAGCTGATAGAGATTGCTCAAAAGATCGATCAACTGAAAAGTAAGGACGTAGATCTGGAATATTATCAGCCACTGCTGAAAGAGTTGAAGCGGAAGGACGAAATCAAGATCAAAAACGACTACTTCTTTTTGGAGATCGATGAGAACATCCGGATGAACTTGACCACCCATTTGCATTTTGCAGCCTAAAAACCTATACCCCCTATGAAGACGATAAAATCTGCCCTGCTGGGCACGAAGCAACTCATTGACACCAACCCGGATGTGCTTCTACTGCAAGTACGAGAAATACTAAAAGAGCATCGAGAGTTAATCATCACTCGAATGATTAGCGACCTGCCCACCTATATTATTTACAAATTCAATGTAAAACCGACCCGAAAAATGGTTGAGTCCGTGAAAGACCAATTGCTTGATTTGAAAAAGGGTAACGTGGATTTGGACAACTACTCTAATGTGGTACAGATGGTACTCAACCGAGCCGTTACACACTTAACTAACGAGCCTTTTTACGTTGAAATAGACGAGTACTTAGCACCCTTTATTCAAGTCAACGAACTGAAATTTGGATAAAGGACTTACCACTCAATTGGTTCGTCTTTGTCGTCCGCCCCAACTCTTACCTGCGTGTGCTGAAGAACTTGGAGAAGAAGAAGGCCTTGAGCCATGTCTACGCTGCTGGCCTTGACGAGGGACTTCTTTAGGCTTATCCGCATCTCCACTTGTAGCTGTCATGGGAAAGGGATGGCCATCGATCACAGGTATGGGCTTTCCGATTAACTTTTGTATGTCGCGAAGGAATTCTCTTTCTTCAAAATCACAGAACGAAATGGATTTACCACTTAATCCCGCGCGGCCGGTACGGCCAATTCTGTGCACGTACGTTTCAGGAATATTGGGCAATTCAAAATTAATCACCGTTGAAAGCTCATCTACATCAATACCTCGTGCTGCAATATCGGTTGCGACTAGTACCCGAGTTTTTTGTAGTTTAAAATTACTTAACGCTCGCTGGCGAGCATTTTGAGATTTGTTTCCGTGGATGGCTTCAGCATGAACACCCGCTTTATTCAAATCCACGTTTATTTTATCTGCACCATGCTTGGTTCGGGTAAAAACCAAAGCGGTAATAATTGATTCATCTTTCAAAAGGTGCAACAAAAGTGATTTCTTATTTTTCTTGTCGACATAATACAAAGACTGCTGAATGGTATTGGCTGTTGATGAAACTGGAGTTACTTCAACACGTACCGGATGTGTAAGTATTGAATTTGCCAACGCAGAAATTTCTTTCGGCATGGTAGCTGAAAAGAATAGCGTCTGCCTCTTGGGTGGTAGTTTCGCAATTACCTTTTTTACATCGTGTATAAATCCCATGTCTAACATACGGTCTGCCTCATCCAACACAAAAATTTTAATATGATCCAACTTGACGTAGCGCTGATTCATTAAATCAAGTAACCGGCCAGGTGTGGCTATGAGGATGTTGACGCCTGCGCGCAGCGCATCTGTCTGCGATTTTTGAGAAACGCCTCCAAAGATGACGGTATGTTTCAATTTCAAATGTCGGCCATAGGCTGCAAAGCTTTCGCCAATTTGAATGGCCAATTCGCGGGTAGGTGTTAAGATCAACGTGCTGATGCCTACGCTGGCCTTATACAATTCATCTTGATGCAATAATTGCAAAATAGGAATAGCAAAAGCAGCTGTTTTCCCGGTGCCTGTTTGGGCGCATCCAAGTAAATCTTTGCGCTCCAATAAGATTGGAATGGCTTGCTCTTGAATGGGGGTGGGTGTTGTGTAACCTTCTGTTTTTAAAGCCCGAAGAATTGGCTCAATTAGATTTAATTTTTCAAATGACATACTGATTTTTGATATGAGAGACGACTGTTTACTTAATGCCTCTTTGACTAACCTGCTCACCGACTGATGAACGCACCGTTGAAAACGGCTTTTTACGGGAATTGGGAGGATCGAGCATTAAAGGTAATCATTTAACACCAGACTCCCACATCAAAATTGAGTGCTATCGATTGGCCTTGCCTTCAAAACCTGGCCCAACTACCAAACGGCCTGGTTTCTTTCCGGTGTGGTCGCCATCCTTTAGTACCTGTTGCCCGTTCACAAAAACATATGACACGCCAGTCGCATATTGATGGGCATCTTCAAAGGTTGCATGGTCTTCGATCTTTGCTGGGTCAAAAACAACTACATCTGCAAAATAACCGACTCGCAAAAGTCCACGTTGTTTTATCTTCAGGTTGTGTGCCGGAAGTGAAGTCATTTTTCTAATCGCTTCCTCTGTAGTGATCAATTTTTCTTTTCGGGAATAATTCGAAAGCAATCGTGCAAAACTTCCATAGGCTCTTGGATGCGTGCCGCTCTCGTTGAAGGGTGCTTCATCTGCCATGGAACCAGCATCCGAACAAATGCTCACGTAGGGTAGAGGCAGCATTTTTTTGATGTTGTTTTCCGAAATTAAAAAGAAAATACAAGGGATACTTGATTTGTCGGCTACTAACAAATCCAAAATCGTCTCGTTGGCGCTCTTGCCGTGAAGGCTTGCCACCTCACTTAATCTTTTTGCCTTGTAGAGTTTATTCAAAGAATCTGTACGAAAGCCCATCAGCATTACATCTTTAGGATCTGAGTTTCTACTGGGTATGCCTTGTTCCATTTCGCGTAACAAGCGCTTTCGCATGGCAGGATTTCGCAGCCTCTTTCTCATCTCACGCAACCCACCCTCTTGTACCCAGGTAGGCAACCTCGCTGTAATACTTGTTCCACTGGCGTTGTAAGTGTACATGTTTGCAGTTATTTTCAAGCCTGCTTTTTGTGCGCTATCAATCTTAGCAAGTACGGTGTCAATTTTATTCCAGTTCCAAGTGTTGTTTATTTTCAAATGATAAATCTCTGCCGGTAGGTTTGCTTCCTTTGCAATTCGAAAAACTTCATTCATGGCAGAAAGAATTTTATCGCTTTCGCTGCGCATATGAGTGATATACATGCCTCGGTATTCAGCAACAACTTTACTCAATTCGATAAGTTCCTCTGTAGATGCATAGTCAGCGGGCGCGTAAATCAATGACGAGCCCAGACCCATCGCTCCTTCTTTCATCGAAGCACGAACGAGCTCTTTCATTTGCTCTAATTCCTCCTGATTCGGTTTTTTATTATTAAGCCCTAGCACAATATTTCTAACCGAAGTGGCGCCAACAAACGAAGCAAAGTTCGGGCTAACACCTTTCCTTTTTAACACGTCAAAGTATTCACCTAATGAACTCCACAACGTGTCTTTGCTACTACTCTTCTTCCGCGGACCCGGACTCCATCCTTCTCCAAAAACCTCTAGCGTTACTCCTTGCTTGATATCGCTCATGGAACGACCATCTTTTAGCAAAGAACCATCTGCCCAACTTAGCATGTTAATAAACCCGGGTGACACAGCAAGTCCGTTTACATCTATCTCTTCGGTTCCTGTGGCGTACGAAAGATCTCCAATGGCTGCCAATGTATCGGCCTGAATAGCCACGTCCCCTTTATGCGGTTTTGCACCTGATCCGTCATAGATGGTTCCGTTTCTAATAATAAAATCAAATTTTTGCTTTGGATGTTGCGCACATGAACTAATGAAAACACCAACGAAAAATAGAATTCCAATGCAGCTAGCCGATTCCCTCAAACAAGAAACGGTGGTCTTGTATTTTATTGAGTTACAAAACATGTCCATTAAAAACTTACTTACAACCAATGCCTTGAACATATTTTTCGATTGCATTAATGGATTTTGCCGTCTTGCTGCCTTTAAAACCTTTGATGTCTGAATAGTGAACTGATTTTACGTACGCACTCAACAATTCTTTTGAAAGTGGCCAATAGGACCAGTGCCATTTCTCTTCCTCATAACCTGTACGACCCGCTGCTTTCGATGTATAGGGCTGACAAAAACCATACTTCGCACCGTGCGTAGTAAGCCACTGATAAATCTTCAATCCTTCTCCCGAATCGAAATACGAATTTTCTAGTGAATTTAAATCCATATCTGTTCCCCAATGGTGACGAGATGTACCAGGCATGGAGCTATACAACAAAATAAGCTTGGCTCTTTTTTCTAAATCAGTAACCTCGGTCAGGTTTTGCCCCTCGACCAAGGTTCTACCTTCCCATTTGTTTTCCCAAATACGTTTCTGTGCTTCAAAATTTCGGGTGGCGGAGATAATGAAAAGTGTGATCCCATCCTGGTTGGCGGCAGAAGCCATTTTCAAAAAAGCTTCGTATGCTTCTTTCCGTAAATATTTTCCTTGTGCACTTCCTCTGGCGAAATCATCGCACAACTTTACAAAGCGTGAATCTTTAGATTCATCAAATTGGCCAAGTAAATAGTTCTTGTCTACATCTTGCGCCCCGATTATCGAAGGAAAAATCAAAACACAACAACAAAATAAGATTTTGAATTTTGAATCTTGAATTTTGAATTTGCAATCCATGGAACTACACCCTTTCTTCGATTTGGTTCATCACCTTTGTCTGTACTTGAATTGATTCATGGTGCACCAAACGCAACAAGTCGCGCATGAAACCCTCTTCCAACCCCATTGCTTTACCAAGCGACACGCGTGTTTTTATAATTTCCTCCCAGCGGTTCACTTGCAAAATAGTAACATTGTTGTCTTTCTTGTAATGACCGATCTTCTCTGAAATTTTCATGCGTGATGCCATCTTTTGCATGATTTCGTCATCGAGCTGGTCAATCTGCTCGCGCAACACGCTCAGTGTATCCTTGAACGTTTTGCTTTCACTTGACACAGTGCGTACAACCAACTCAGACAATATTTTAGCCAACACAGCTGGTGTCACTTGCTGCTTCGCATCACTCCAAGCAGCATCCGGATTGATATGACTTTCAATCATTAATCCGGACATATCCAAGTCAAGTGCTTTTTGCGAAACAAACGCAATTAATTCTCGATTGCCCGAGATGTGACTTGGATCGCAGATCATCTCCAATTCCGGAAATCTCGTTTTCAATTCTATGGCCAAATCCCACATCGGTAAATTGCGGAATGGGCCTTTTTCAAAAGATGAAAAACCACGATGGATGGCAGCCATCTTCTTGATGCCCCCTTTGTTCAGTCGCTCCAGTGCGCCTATCCATAACTCAAGATCAGGATTAACTGGATTCTTTACCATCACAGGAATGTCAACGCCTTTCAAACAATCTGCAATCTCTTGCACAGAAAAAGGATTGACTGTAGTGCGGGCACCTACCCATAAAATATCCACGCCCGCTTTCAGTGCTGCTTCCACGTGTGCCGCATTTGCCACTTCCGTTGTTACCGGTAGCCCCGTCTCCTTTTTAGCAGTCATCAGCCAGTTCAAACCAATATCTCCTGCACCTTCGTATTGGCCAGGTCTCGTGCGGGGTTTCCAAATGCCAGCGCGAAGAGCATGTACTTTTCCCGTAGCTGCGATTTGTTTTGCAGTTTCCACCATCTGCTCTTCCGTTTCGGCACTGCAGGGCCCGCTGATAATGATCGGCTTTTTTACTCCTAACCATTCAGCAATCGATTCAAGTTCCAATCCTTTTTTCATATGCAATTCAAAGTTAAAGATTCAAGTCTACTATTTATTAAAAAGAAGTCAGAAGTTAGAATTTGGAAGTCAGAATAGTACTACTACCCTTAACCACCAATTACCGATTACTGCCCACCTCTTACCATTTTACTTCTTATCCAACACCCTCCTAATCTCATTTGCATTCGTCAACGTCTTCACCAGTTCCTTTGTATCCTTCTTCATCAAGTGATAATGGAATTTTTGCAAGTGCATAATGTATTCTAACAACGCTTGACTTAAATATTCCGAATTCTGCTCAAAGATAGGTGCCCACATAGCCGGAGAACTTTTTGCCAACCTCACAGTAGATGCAAAACCACTACCCGCCAAGTCAAAAATATTCTTTTCATCTTTCTCGATATCCAATACTGTTTGCCCCAATAAAAAAGAACTGACGTGTGAGAGATGAGAGACATAAGCCACGTGTTTATCATGTTCGTCCGGCTCCATGAAGATCGTGTTCATTCCCACGCTATCAAAAATGTTTTTGGCCACAGCCAAAGATGACTTAGAAGATTGTTCCTTTTCGCAAATGATATTTGTTTTCCCCTCAAACAATCCTTGCAAAGCGGCTGTAGGTCCGGAGTTTTCTGTCCCTGAAATTGGGTGCGCAGCCACAAATTGGGCGCGTCTGTCGTGTTGGGCCACAGACTTGCAGATCATACTTTTCGTGGAGCCTGTATCAATGACCACTGCATTTTTTGCTACGCGATCAAGTATGGAGGGCAAAAGTGCACCGATGGTGTTGACCGGTATAGCCAATATCACTACATCAGATTCCGCAAACGCCTTCTCCTCTGGAAGAATCTCATCGACCAACCCTAGTTCTAATGCCTTTCTCATATGTCCTTCATTGAAGTCAACACCAATCAGCCTTGTTGCGATTTTTTTACTCCTCAAATCTATGGCGAGTGAACCTCCTATCAAACCCAATCCAACTATTGCTATTTTCATTTTAAAAAGATTGTGGTTGTGTGACTTGAGAGTCAACGAATTCTTGAATTCGGTTACACGCCTCGTTTAGTTTTTCCTCTGTTGCGCAAAGTGAAATCCGTATATGCCTTCTACCTGTTTCGCCAAAGATAAATCCGGGTGTTATGAATACATGTGTTCCATAGAGTATCTCATCAATCCATTTCTCCACGTCATTCACTCCAACAGGCGCCTTTGCCCATACAAACAGACCTGATTGCTGGGTGGAATAGCTGCATCCCAATACATCTAAAATTTTGCATGCTGCATCTTTTCTTTTTTGATACATCGCATTCAAATTGGCGAACCATTCCCTGCCACTTTTCAACGCCTCCACGGCAGCATGTTGCAATCCTAAAAACATGCCGGAGTCCATATTGCTTTTTACGCGCAGCACCGCATCGACATAATGTGCATTACCCGCTACCCAACCGATTCGCCAACCAGCCATGTTATGTGATTTGCTCAGCGAGTTGAGCTCGAGAGCTACCTCAGCAGCCCCTTCAATACTAAGTATTGAAAGGGGATGCTCATTCAAAATGAGTGAATACGGATTATCATTTACAATCAAAAATCTATTTGCTCTTGCCAGATCAACCAGTTCCTTCAATTCCTTGCGTGAAGCAATTCTTCCTGTTGGCATATGCGGAAAGTTGACCCACATTATTTTGACCTTTGAAAGATCTTTTTTTCGAAGACCCTCAACATCGATTTGCCAGTTCGCTTCTTCTTTCATGTCATAAGTAACTGCCTTGGCGCCAACTAATTTCGCCACTGACGCATAGGTTGGATATCCGGGATCGGGAATTAATACTTCATCACCTTCATTTACAAAAGCCATCATGGTGTGAAGTATCCCCTCTTTCGATCCCATAAGAGGAAGTATATCAGATTCAACATTCAACGATACATCATACGTGTCTACATAAAAATCCGCAATAGCTTTTCTTAGTTGCGGTATCCCCTTGTAGTTCTGATACCCATGGTTGGCTGGATTCTTTGCCGAAACGACTAAAGCATCAATCGCATTTGTAGCTGGCATCTGGTCAGGGCTACCAATCCCCAGGTTGATTACGCGCCATTCGGGCGTATCAATACTTCTCACCTCCGCCAATTTCTTGCTGAAGTAGTACTCTTCTACGTTCTTTATCCTATTTGCAAATTCAATCATTTTCAAAATTCAAAGTTCGAAATTCAACTTTCTACTTGTACTCAATTTTTGCGCTCTTGTATTCACCCAACACATTCAAATTCCTTACTTGCCTCAAAATCTCCTGCAACGCGGTATCGTAATTCTTTCTTTTCTTCCATTCTACATCAATATGAATGGAATACTCGCTTGGCTTACCAACAATAGGTATTGATTGGATCTTTGTAAGATTTATCAGGTTATTTTTTAATGTCATCAGTGTTTCAGCCAGGCTTCCTACCTCGTTGGCAACTTCAAAACAAAGGGACGCCTAGTTACTATCATGGGCCGTTTGTCTCCCCTTAGCAAGTATCAAAAAGCGTGTAAAATTTTTCTTGTTTGTCTCTATTCTCTTTTCCAGAATTTGCAATCCGAATTTTTTTGCTGCGTGCTCGTTGGCAATCGCTGCTGTATTGGTCAGTTTATTTTCCTTTACTTTCCTGGCTGACACGGCCGTATCATCACTTTCTCTGATCTCTACATTCCTTAGCCGAAACAAGAAATCATTGCACTGTCTGATTGCCATTGGGTGGGATTCAATGCATTTAACATCATTTAATGTTACACCCGGCAAAACCAACAGATGCATCTGTATGGGTAAGTACACTTCACCGATGATAGAAAAATGGTATTCCTGCAGAAGGAAATAATTGGGAAGAATACTTCCTGCTATCGAATTTTCGATAGCCATAACGGCAAAGTCGGACTCCTCCTTTTTCAATGATTCGCACAGTGCATGAAATGATAGGCACTCAACAGATTCAATCGAATCTCCAAAATAGGTTTGCGCTGCCACCTCGTGAAAACTAGTGGCAATGCCCTGTATGGCTACTTTCAATTTTCTTTTTTTACTCATCCGATCGTTATGCTACTTCGGTTACTACTACATCAACTATGGCTACATTCTACAAAACCTACGTAGCACAGGTAAAAAAGAAAAGTCCCGGCTTTTACCGGGACTTTTCTGAGTTTCTTTTGTTTTATGTTTTCAACAAAGCGATTCTCTATCTAGTCCCGGTAGGGCTGGATTAAAATAAAAGCTAAAATAAAATCGCTGAGTTTTCATTTTCATAATAATAGAACGAAGGAAACGCAAATTCTTGACATATGCAACTATGGTGTTGTACAACAGAACATTATTTTAAACGCCTAACTGGCGTTAGCTTGAAAATTACATATATTTGAATTACAAAAGCTCTATTATGGTAGCTCAAGATAAACTTACAAACCTACAGCATGAACTTCTAAAGGTGTTTCAATACAACCTAAACGAAACTCAATTAGCGGAAATCAGGCAATTGCTTTCCTCTTACTTTGCTGAAAAAGCAACGGCTGAAATGGACAAGCTTTGGGAGCAAAATAAATGGGACAATAGTACGATGGTAGAATGGGCTGCTACACATACACGCACCTCCTCTAAGCAGTGAAAGTCGTTCTTGATAGCAATGCTCTTTTAGTTTGCATATCAAAGAAATCAATCTACAGACCCATTTTTGATATTGTGATTCAAAGAACTCAGCCTGAATAGAAAATGTAAATAAGTTACATATTAAAATGCTTTTAAACTCGAAATATGAAAAATCTCAAAACCTTACTATTTATTTCTTTGTCAATTCTAGCGTCATGCGCTAAAATAGGCAAGCAAGAAGATCATCACCACAATGGCGGGAACTCAGAAGAAAATCCTAACCAAGCATTGTACGATCAAGTGATGGATATTCACGATGAAATTATGCCTCGAGCAGAGGATATTTATCAACTCAAGAAAGAACTGCAAGAAAAATTGGCAGGTAGTCCAGACATGGTTGCAGACAAAAAGCAAGAATTGGAATTGGTTCTTGCTCAGCTGGATTCTGCCGATCAATCCATGATGGATTGGATGCATCAATTCAAACCGCTCCCGGATTCTGCCGATCAGGAAAAAGCAAGAGCCTATTTAGAATCTGAAATGGAAAGAATTAAAAAGGTCAAAGACTTAATGAACGAGTCGATTGAAAAGGCCAAGTTGGCAAAGAATTAGCAGAGTGAAGTTCCACCCAAGCCTGATGGATGCAACAAGTTTTAATAGTTACTTCTTTTTGCGTTTAGCCGCGCTATGATGTGGCAATTCTTTCCCTGTGGCTTTCTTACCTTCTTTCTCGCGATTCTTTTGTTCTAGACGAATATTGTAGCGAATCACTTGCCAGTATTCTGCACCATAGCCCACCAAGATTTCAGCGCCAGCCGGAATATCTTTCGATGCCTCAATGTAGCAACGCTTCTTTTCAGTAACATATTCCGAGTTATTGCGAACACCCTCTACCCTGGCTATGCCCATCGCATCATTTGCAAAATGTGCTACCGATTTCTTCGTTTGCCACGCATCGATGCAGTTCTTACTATTGAAGTAAAAGACATAACCATTGCGGTCATCTGCCATTTTCTCGACTTCTTTCCAAGTGACTTTCTTCCCTTTATATTCTACAATGCGTGTTCCTTTTGCAATTGCTATTTTGGTGAACAGCCCGCGTCCCGCTCCTGGCAATGTGGAATTCTTAACAATTAGCGATTTCTCTAGTAAGGCCATTTCAGTGTTGTATTGGATACAAAAAAAACATCCTGACGATTAATCAGGATGTTTCTTATAAATTATTTATAAATCTTATTTGATGATAACATCTACACCAGATGGCAATTCCAGTTTCATCAGCGCATCGATTGTCTTAGTACTGCTAGAGTAGATATCTACTACACGCTTATACGTACACAATTGAAATTGCTCACGTGCTTTCTTGTTCACGTGAGGAGAGCGAAGTACTGTGAACTTCTCCTTTTCTGTAGGAAGGGGAATAGGTCCGCTTACGACAGCACCTGTTGCTTTTACCGCGCGCACGATTTTCTCAGATGACTTGTCAACCAAGTTGTGATCGTACGATTTTAATTTGATTCTGATTTTTTGGCTCATGATCTAAACGTCTTTTAGATTTATTTTGTGGCAACAGCGCCTTTTACTTCTTCAATAACTTTATCAGCTAAATTTCTAGGAACAGGTGAATAGTGAGAGAACGTTAAGTTCGCTGAAGCGCGACCTGAGGTAAGTGTTCTAAGGTCTGTGATATAACCGAAAAGCTCTTTCAGCGGCACATCTGCTTTAATCACTTGCGCCCCACCTCTCGTATCCATTCCTTTCATGATTCCCCTTCTTCTGTTTAAGTCACCCGTTACGGAACCTGTATACTCGTCTGGAGAAATAACTTCAACACCCATGATTGGTTCTAACAATTGAGGAGCGCACTTGCGAGCAGCTTCTTTAAATCCAATACGAGCAGCCAATTCAAATGATAATGAATCAGAGTCGACATCGTGGAAAGAACCATGGTACAATCTCACTTTCATAGAGTCAATTGGATAACCAGCTAGTGGGCCGTTTACCATTGATTGTTCAAAGCCTTTCTGTATCGCTGGAATGAACTCGCGAGGGATCACACCACCCACGATGTCATTTTCAAACTCCAGACCTGGCTTATCTTCAGGTCCCAGTTCACGTGGTCCGATTTCAAATACGATATCGGCAAATTTACCACGACCACCGGTCTGCTTCTTGTACACTTCCTTATGCTCAACTGACTTAGTAAGTGCTTCTTTGTAAGCAACCTGAGGCGCACCTTGATTGATTTCTACCTTAAATTCACGCTTTAAGCGGTCAATAATAATCTCTAAGTGTAACTCTCCCATTCCGCGAAGAATAACCTGACCAGTTTCATGATCTGTATTCACTCGAAGAGTTGGATCTTCCTCCACCAATTTCGCAATGGCCATCCCCAACTTGTCAGAGTCTGCCTGCTTCTTAGGTTCGATCGCATACCCAATAACTGGCTCAGGGAATACCATTGACTCTAATATCACTTTGCGTTTCTCATCGCAAAGTGTATCGCCAGTTTTAATGTCCTTAAATCCAACAACTGCACCAATATCTCCCACGGGAAGTCTGTCTATTTGGTTTTGTTTGTTGGCGTGCATTTGGAATACACGTGAAATCCGTTCCTTCGATTCGGTGCGGGTATTATAGACGTAAGAGCCAGATTCTAGAACGCCAGAATAAGCACGTATAAAACACAAACGGCCTACAAATGGATCGGTTGCAATTTTAAACGCTAATGCTACAAATGGTTCATTCTCATCTGGTCTTATTGTAACTGGCAAATCTGTATCCGGATCCGTTCCAATGATTTCATCTTTATCCAAGGGCGAAGGCAATAACTCCATTACGTAGTCAAGCATGGTCTGCACGCCCTTGTTCTTAAACGAAGAACCGCAAACCATAGGGACGATCTTCATATCAATTACAGCCTTGCGCAACGCTGTCAATATCTCCGCCTCTGTAATAGAATTGGGATCTTCAAAGAATTTCTCGATTAGGGTCTCATCATATTCAGCAACCGCTTCCAACAATTTTTCGCGGTACTCATGCGCCTCTGCCTTCATTTCCTCTGGAATAGGCACTTCTTGAAAGGTCATTCCCTTGTCATGCTCATTCCAAATAATACCTCGGTTGTTGATTAAATCTACTACGCCTTTAAAATTATCCTCTGCACCAATCGGCAATTGCAACGCTACCGCTTTGCTGCCTAACTTCTCTTTTACCTGGTTACAAACTCCCAAGAAGTCCGCTCCTGAACGATCCATCTTGTTTACGAAACCAATGCGCGCAACTTTATAATTGTCCGCCAAGCGCCAGTTTGTCTCAGACTGAGGCTCCACACCATCAACCGAACTAAACAAAAAAACAAGTCCATCCAAAACGCGCAATGACCTATTTACCTCAACGGTAAAATCAACGTGACCCGGTGTATCAATAATATTTACATGATACTCTTTTTGGCGATACTTCCAATGCACGGTAGTCGCAGCAGAAGTGATAGTAATACCACGTTCTTGTTCTTGAGCCATCCAGTCCATTGTTGCTGCACCTTCATGCACTTCACCGATTTTATGGTTCACACCGGCATAATAAAGGATTCGCTCTGTGGTTGTAGTTTTTCCAGCATCAATGTGTGCTGCTATACCGATATTTCTAGTGTACTTTAAATCCCTTGCCATGAAAGATGTTTGAATTAAGAGTTATGATTGAGGATTTAGTTAAAATCTGAAATGAGAGAATGCTTTGTTCGCCTCTGCCATTCGGTGCGTATCGTCTTTTTTCTTGATCGCAGCACCTTCACCTTTGGATGCAGCAAGGATTTCTCCCGCCAGTCTATCCATCATCGTTTTTTCACCGCGAGCCCGTGCATAGTCAATCAACCATTTGATGCTCAAATTGATCTTGCGCTCAGGGCGAATTTCTACAGGCACCTGAAAAGTAGCACCACCAACCCTACGGCTTTTCACTTCTACACCTGGCGTTACATTGCTCATGGCACGCTTCCATACCTCTAGGCCATTTTCACCGCCCGCTTTTTTCTCCACTTGCTCAATCGCATCGTAGAAGATATTGTAGGCAATACTTTTCTTACCATCGTTCATCATATAGTTCACGAACTTAGTGACCAATGTATCGTTGAACTTAGGATCAGGAAGAAGGTATCTTTTCTTTGGTTTTGACTTTCTCATGGCTAACTATTTTGAATGCTTTATTTCTTTTTTGCCGGTGCTCCTTTAGCTGCCGGAGCCGCTGCTCCTGCCTTAGGACGTTTTGCGCCATACTTAGAACGGCTTTGCTTGCGTCCATTGACACCTGCTGTATCGAGTGCTCCACGAACGATGTGGTATCTCACTCCGGGCAGATCCTTCACACGACCACCGCGCACTAGCACGATAGAGTGTTCTTGAAGGTTATGGCCTTCGCCCATGATATATGCGTTTACTTCTTTCTGGTTCGTCAGGCGCACACGGGCAACCTTTCTCATAGCAGAATTAGGCTTTTTTGGGGTGGTTGTGTACACACGAGTACACACGCCCCTACGCTGAGGCGATGAATCAAGGGCTGGAGACTTTGACTTAAAAGTCAATTTTGTCCGTCCTTTTCTCACAAGTTGCTGAATGGTAGGCATTTATGTTTTCTTTTAAAACCTTTAAAAATAAGGACTGCAAAGGTATTTAAATTTGGAAGGATGCAAAATTTTGGAGTAAAGAAATTTTGCAGAAGGAGCATTTTTTGGCCATTTCGAAGCCCTATAAAGAGCTAAAGACCAACTATGCTTCGCCCATTGTACCTCCAAAATTCATCGGGAAAGTAGGAAGTTCATTGGTTTGCTTTATGGCGCCAAATGTTGCCTCGTATTTGCTAATGTTATCTTTCAAGGCGGCCAATAGGCGTTTCGCATGTTCGGGGGTAATCACGATTCGCGATTTGACCTTTGCTTTTGGAACACCTGGCATTAGCCTAATGAAATCAATCACAAATTCGCTATTGGAGTGGGCGATCATTGCGAGATTTGAATAAATGCCTTCCGCAATCTCTTCGGATAGCTCGATGTTGATCTGATTTTGGGGAGGGATGTTTTTGTCGTCTGCCATAATACTTAATTTTTCGGTTAGCCAATAAAATCAATTAGCCAATGGTTACCCATCGGCTAACTGATAATCGATTAATTGACAATTCAATTAGTCTTGCAACTCTTTCACTTTCCGTTCAGGTGCATCAACCATTCGCTGGTAATCTTCTTCAGAACCAACAATCATGTCGTTGAACCTGCGTTGTCCGGTACCTGCTGGGATCAAATGTCCTACAATCACGTTTTCCTTCAAGCCCATCAATTGATCAGCCTTACCACGGATGGCAGCTTCACTCAATACTTTGGTGGTCTCTTGGAAAGAAGCAGCCGACAACCAGCTCTCTGTCTTCAAAGATGCCTGGGTAATACCTTGCAACGTTGGCCGCGATACAGCGGACAATGCATCACGAACTTCAACGATACGTTGATCTTTTCTCTTTAATGAAGAGTTTTCATCACGGAATTCACGCGGAGAAATAATCTGTCCAACTTTGAACCTTGTTGAGTCGCCAGAATCCATCACCACTTTCTTATCCAAGATCAAGTCGTTCTCCTCACGGAATTCAAACTTATCAACATATTCGCCAGGCAAGAAAGTCGTATCTCCTGAATCAATAATCTCTACTTTCTGCATCATTTGACTAACGATACATTCAATGTGTTTATCGTTGATCTTCACACCCTGCAGGCGATATACTTCTTGAATCTCATTTACAAGGTACTCCTGCACTGCAGTCGGACCTTTTATTGATAAAATATCAGAAGGTGTAATCGCACCGTCAGAAAGTGGTTGACCCGCTTTCACAAAGTCATTGTCTTGCACCAAAATGTGCTTGCTCAAAGGAACTAAGTAGCGCTTTTGTACACCATCTTTTGATTCGATGAATATTTCACGATTACCACGCTTAATACCACCATATGTCACCACTCCATCGATCTCGCTGACAACAGCTGGATTGGAAGGATTACGTGCTTCAAACAATTCTGTTACACGAGGAAGACCACCAGTAATGTCGCGAGACTTACCCATCGTACGAGGAATCTTGGCCATTACTTGTCCAGCCTTGATTTTCTCGCCCTCATCAACTGCTAAGTGAGCTCCTACTGGCATGTTATATCCTTTTGAGTCAGTTTTCCCTTTTACAATGACTGACGGATTTTTCGTCTTATCACGTGTATCCGTGATCACTTTCTCGCGGTGACCGGTCTGTTCATCGGACTCTTCTTTGTAAGTAAGACCTTCAATGATGGCTTCATACTCAATCTCTCCATCAAATTCGGAAAGGATAACTGCGTTGTAAGGATCCCAGTAGCAAAGCTCTGCACCCTTTTCAACTTTCTGTCCATCCTTTATTTTCAAGTAAGCACCGTAAGGAACGTTATTGGCAATTAGCACACGCTTCTCATCGTCCAGAATGCGAATCTCTCCAGTACGCCCCATCACCACTTTTACTTTGTTCTCGTCTTTGTCCGTTGTATCAACAGTTCGGATAGCTTCGAATTCAATTGTTCCAGAGAATTTCGCCTTGATGTTTGCATCTACCGCAATGTTAGAGGCTGTACCCCCAACGTGGAACGTACGAAGTGTAAGCTGTGTACCAGGCTCACCGATTGACTGAGCCGCAATTACACCAACGGCCTCGCCCTCTTGTACCATTTTGCCAGTGGCCAAATTACGGCCGTAGCATTTTGCACAACCACCAAACTTAGTTTCACAAGTAAGGATAGAACGAATTTCTACTTCTTCTATACTTGTTTCCTCAATTTGTTTCGCGATCTCGTCTGTGATTTCTTCGTTGCCAGCACAAATTAACTTCTCTGTGAGGGGATCGTAGATATCGTGTACTGTCACACGACCCACAATACGTTCAGACAATGGCTCTACTATATCTTCATTGTCTTTCAACGCTGAAACTTTCAAGCCTCTCAATGTACCACAATCATCTTCAGTAATTACCAAGTCATTGGCAACGTCTACCAACCTACGCGTCAAGTAACCTGCATCAGCCGTTTTCAAAGCTGTGTCGGCCAAACCTTTACGCGCACCGTGTGTAGAAATGAAATACTCCAACACATCTAATCCTTCCTTAAAGTTAGATAAGATTGGGTTCTCAATGATCGAACCAACAGAACCCGCCAAATTCTTTTGTGGCTTTGCCATCAATCCACGCATTCCACCCAACTGACGAATCTGCTCACGTGATCCACGAGCACCAGAGTGCATCATCATGTAAATAGAGTTGAACCCTTGTTGATCTTCTTCCAATTGCTTCATCAGCGTATTGGTCAACATCGTGTTGGTTCTTGTCCAGATATCGATTACCTGATTGTAACGCTCGTTGTCAGTAATCAGACCCATCATGTAGTTATTCCAAACAGAATCAACTTCTTTCTGAGCTTCTTCAACTAACTTCTTTTTCTCCGCTGGCACCTTCACATCACCTAACCCCATTGACAAACCTCCACGGTAAGCCATTTGAAAACCAAGTTCTTTGATATCATCCAAGAACTTAGCAGTCTTAGCTTGACCAGCATACTTAAATACTTCTGCGATAATGGTTTGAAGTTTCTTCTTTGTCAAAAGTTCATCTACAAAACCAACTTCCTCAGGTATCACTTGATTAAAGATCACTCGACCCGTTACGGTCTCGATCATTTTTCTAGTAACAACACCTGTCTTTTTATCTTTTACGTTAGCTTTTACCTTGATGATGGCATGCTTCGAAAGCTTGCCCTCGTTGTAAGCAACCACTACCTCTTCAGCAGAATAGAAAGTTTTGCCTTCTCCTTTTTCGCCTTTTCTTCCCTTCGTCAAATAGTATAGACCCAACACCATATCTTGAGAAGGAACGGTAATAGGGGCACCGTTCGCAGGGTTCAAGATGTTATGAGAGGAAAGCATCAATACAGACGCTTCTAAAATAGCCTCCTGACCTAGTGGAATGTGTACTGCCATCTGGTCACCGTCAAAGTCAGCGTTAAATGCAGTACAAACAAGTGGATGCAATTGGATTGCTTTTCCTTCAATCAATTTAGGCTGGAATGCTTGTATACCTAATCTATGTAGGGTTGGGGCACGGTTGAGAAGAACAGGATGTCCTTTCAATACGTTTTCCAAAATATCCCAAACAACCGGATCCTTTCTATCAACAATTTTCTTGGCAGACTTCACCGTCTTCACAATACCTCTTTCGATCAGCTTGCGAATAATAAATGGCTTGAATAATTCAGCTGCCATATCCTTTGGCAAACCACACTCATGCAACTTCAATTCGGGACCAACCACAATTACCGAGCGGCCTGAGTAGTCAACACGCTTACCTAATAAGTTTTGGCGGAAACGTCCTTGCTTACCTTTCAGCATATCGCTCAACGACTTCAAGGCGCGGTTACCATCCGAACGTACAGCATTCACTTTACGCGAGTTGTCGAACAATGAATCGACTGCCTCTTGTAACATGCGTTTTTCGTTCCGTAGAATAACCTCAGGAGCTTTGATGTCAATCAATCTCTTCAAACGATTATTGCGTATGATCACACGTCTGTACAAGTCATTCAAATCGGAAGTCGCAAAACGACCACCATCCAATGGCACCAATGGACGCAACTCAGGTGGAATTACAGGAACCATTTTAATGGTCATCCACTGCGGACGATTTTCAACGCGAGTGTTTGCTTCACGGAAAGCTTCGACTACTTTCAAACGCTTTAACGCCTCTGCTTTACGTTGCTGAGAAGTATCGGTTGCAGCTTGGTGGCGAAGTTCATAGGAAAGTTCATCCAACTTCACACGGCTCAATAACATCTCTAGCGCATCCGCACCCATTTTTGCAATAAACTTTTTCGGATCAGCATCATCCAATAACTGATTCTCACGTGGTAGCTTGTCTACTATATCCAGATATTCTTCCTCGGTCAAGAAATCTAGACGATTAATACCATCTTCTTCTTTAATACCGGGGGCGATTACCACATATCTTTCATAGTAAATAATCTGATCCAATTTTTTGGTTGGTAGGCCCAATAAGTAACCGATCTTGTTTGGCAAGGAACGGAAATACCAGATGTGTGCAACGGGTACCACCAATTCGATGTGCCCCATGCGCTCACGCCTTACCTTCTTCTCAGTAACCTCTACACCGCATCGGTCGCAGATAATGCCCTTGTAACGGATACGCTTATACTTTCCGCAATGACACTCCCAGTCCTTTACAGGGCCGAAAATACGCTCACAAAACAAACCACCCATCTCTGGCTTATACGTTCTGTAATTGATGGTCTCCGGTTGCGTGATCTCACCATGCGAGCTTTCCAAAATTGATTCTGGGGAAGCTAAACTGATAGTGATTTTTGAGAAATCGTTGTTGATCTTTTTATTTTTTCTGAAAGACATGCTTGTTGAGTTTTCAGTTAACTAATTCACTTTTAAGTCCGAAAGTTGATTAGTCCGAAAGTCCGAAAGCTTAGCTTACCGACTTTCGGACTCCCCGACTTTATTAATCCATCGTAATCTCTAATGCGAGACCACGCAATTCGTGCACTAACACATTAAACGATTCTGGTATATTCGGCTTGCGCATATTCTCGCCTTTTACAATGGCTTCGTATGCTTTAGCGCGACCAATAACGTCATCTGATTTAATTGTCAAGATTTCTTGTAGAATATGAGAAGCACCAAATGCCTCGATCGCCCACACCTCCATCTCACCGAAACGCTGACCTCCAAATTGTGCTTTACCGCCCAATGGTTGTTGCGTAATCAATGAATAAGGTCCTATAGAACGTGCGTGCATCTTGTCATCTACCAAGTGCCCTAGCTTCAGCATGTACGCCATCCCTACGGTAACAGGTTGATCGAATTTGTCTCCAGTCAATCCATCGTATAAGTACGTTCTGCCAAACTCCGGCAACCCAGCTTCTGTCAACTCTGCTGAAACTTGCTCTAACGAAGCACCATCGAAAATAGGAGTAGCATACCTGCGACCCAATTTCTTTCCGGCCCATGCCAACACTGTTTCATAGATCTGACCCAAATTCATACGAGAAGGTACACCCAGCGGATTCAAGCAAATATCGACCGGAGTTCCATCCTCCAGGAACGGCATGTCTTCTTCACGAACAATACGAGCAACCACGCCTTTGTTACCGTGACGACCCGCCATTTTATCACCCACTTTAAGCTTACGCTTTTTAGCGATGTAAACTTTGGCTAGCTGTACGATACCTGTTGGTAACTCATCACCGACTTCCAATGTAAATCGCTCTCTCTTAAACGTTCCTGCAATAGAGTTACGTTTGTTAAGATAGTTTTTCACTAATTCAGAAACCGAGTCATTGGTCGCATCATCAGTCGTCCAACCATCTAAGCTGATGTCCACAATCAAGTTCACTTCCTCTGGCACGCTATAGTTACTTTCGTCACGATAGATATTCTTGTCAGGGAATAGATTGCTTTCAATCACCTTGCTGGTGAACTTCACTCCTTTACTGATGAGTTCGTCTCCAAACTTATGCTTTACTCCCTGACTGGTTTTCCCAGTCAACAGATGCGTAAGTTTCTTGATCATCTCATTCTTAAGATCCGTCAAGCTCTTGCTATAACGGTTCTTCAGCGCATCCAATTCCTTTTTAGACTTGGTACGTACGTCCTTATCTTTCTTAGGACGGGAGAATAACTTCGTATCGATTACAACACCTTTCAATGATGGCGGTGCTTTCATCGAAGCATCCTTCACGTCACCTGCCTTATCTCCAAAGATAGCTCTCAATAATTTCTCTTCTGGTGTTGGATCTGTCTCTCCTTTTGGAGTGATTTTGCCTATTAGGATATCGCCTTCTTTCACTTCAGCGCCTACTCTGATAATACCATTCTCGTCCAGATGCTTAATCGCCTCTTCGCTCACATTTGGAATCTCAGAAGTCAATTCCTCCTCACCACGCTTGGTGTCTCGAACTTCCAACTCAAATTCCTCCACGTGAATAGAAGTATAGACATCATCTCGAACAACACGTTCTGAAATAACAATCGCATCCTCGAAGTTATACCCTTGCCATGGCATGTAAGCCACCAACAAGTTTTTCCCTAATGCCAATTCCCCATTCGCTGTTCCATATCCTTGGCACAGTGGCTGGCCTTTTGACACCTTGTCACCTTTCTTAACAAGTGGCGTTAAATTGATACAAGTATCCTGATTGGTTCTTCTGAACTTTATCAGGTTGTACGTTTTATACTCATCATCGAAGCGAACCATTTGCTGGTCTTCTGAAACGTCATACTTAATGACAATTTTCTTCGCATCTACAAATTCAACAGTTCCACTTGAATCAGCCAATATCAAGGCTCTTGAATCCAACGCAATTCTTCCTTCCAAGCCTGTTCCCACGATTGGTGCCTCGGCACGCATCAATGGCACCGCTTGACGTTGCATGTTCGAACCCATCAAGGCACGGTTTGCATCATCATGTTCCAAGAAAGGAATCATCGAAGCAGCGATCGATACAATCTGGTTAGGGGCGATGTCCATATAGCGAATCTCTTTTGGATCCACTACCGGGAAATCTCCCTCGAAACGAGCTTTCACTTTCTCGTTTTCAAGTTCGCCACCTGCTTTAATCTTCACATTCGCCTGAGCGATGTTATGCGTGTCTTCTTCTTCAGCCGTCAAGAAAATAACATCCTTGCCCTTTACCTTACCATTTTCAACCGAGCGATATGGAGTTTCGATAAAGCCCATCTTGTTCACTTTTGCGTGAACACAAAGGGATGAAATCAAACCAATATTTGGCCCCTCAGGTGTTTCAATGGTACATAAACGACCATAGTGGGTATAGTGTACATCTCGTACCTCGAAACCTGCACGCTCACGCGAAAGACCTCCTGGCCCGAGTGCCGACATTCTTCTCTTGTGTGTAATCTCAGCCAATGGATTCGTTTGATCCATGAACTGTGAAAGTTGGTTTGTTCCAAAGAACGAATTGATCACGGAGCTCAATGTTCTCGCATTGATCAAGTCAACTGGCTTGAAATCTTCGTTATCACGAACGTTCATTCTTTCTTTGATGGTTCTGGCCATACGGGCCAATCCCACACCAAATTGAGAATACAATTGCTCACCTACTGTTCTTACACGTCTATTGCTCAAATGGTCAATATCATCGACTACAGCTTTAGAGTTAATCAAACCAATCAAATATTTCACGATAAGGATAATATCCTCAGTCGTTAATACGCGTTGATCGAAGCTTAGGTCAAGTCCTAATTTTTTGTTGATCCTATAGCGACCCACCTCACCTAAGTCATAACGCTTCTCACTAAAGAATAAACTCTGAATGATGTCACGTGCAGTTTGTTCGTCAGGAGCTTCTGTATTTCTTAATTGACGATAGATTTGCTCTACCGCTTCTTTTTCTGAATTTGAATTGTCTTTCGCGAGGGTATTGAAGATGATGTAGTAATCGGCCACATTCACATCTACGCGATGAAGAATGACCGACTTCACACCCGATTCGATGATCGTGTCAACATCCTCAGCTGTGAGAATATGATCTCTCTCCAACAACACCTCGTTTCGATCGATAGAAACAACTTCACCAGTATCCTCGTCCACGAAATCTTCCGTCCAGGTTTTCAGTACCCGAGCAGCCAATTTGCGGTCAACTGATTTTTTTAGGTTAGGCTTGTTCGCTTCCACCTCTTCAGACAATCCGAATAGATCAAGGATATCTTTGTCAGTTCCATACCCGATTGCTCGGAGCAAGGTAGTAACCGGGAATTTCTTCTTCCGATCAATGTATGCATACATGACCGCGTTTACGTCTGTGGCAAATTCAATCCAAGAACCTTTGAAAGGGATAATTCTGGCTGAATAGAGTTTCGTTCCATTAGTGTGTTTACTCATGGCGAAAAACACACCAGGTGAACGGTGGAGTTGAGACACAATCACGCGCTCCGCACCGTTGATAACAAAAGATCCTTTCTCCGTCATGTACGGAATATTTCCTAGGAATACTTCTTGCTCAATGGTTTGAAAATCTTCATTGTCTTCATCATTACATGTAAGACGAAGTTTGGCCTTCAAAGGCACCGAGAAGGTTAATCCACGATCGATACATTCGTCCACGTCATACTTTGGCGGGTCGATGGTATAATCCACAAACTCCAACACGAAGTTCTCGCGCGAGTCTGCGATAGGGAAATTCTCAGCGAATACTTTAAACAGACCTTCATTCTGCCTTCTTTCGGCAGCCGTTTCTATCTGCAAAAAGTCTTTAAACGACTGAAGTTGAATATCCAGAAAATCAGGATACTCCAATACTTTTTCGATTGATGAAAAATCAATCCTATTATTTGATGTCTTCTTTGCCAAGGTGCGTACAGTTTAAAATTTTCCCGGATAAGACTTAAAAAACCAATAAGCTTGGGGTACAAGTATAAACAGGCAAACCCCAACCCTATTTGCATAGGAATGGGGCCTGAAATACCATTCAGACGGTACCGATCGCCCTCAAGAATTATTTCAACTCTGCTTCAGCGCCTGCCTCAGTAAGTTGTTTCTTCAAGTTTTCTGCTTCGTCTTTTGGTAAGCCTTCTTTGATAGTTTTTGGAGCTCCATCAACTAAATCTTTCGCTTCTTTCAAGCCAAGACCAGTTAATTCTTTCACCAACTTCACGATTTGTAGTTTGTTTGCACCTGCAGATTTCAATACTACATCGAAGTTAGTTTTCTCAGCAGCAGCAGCGCCACCAGCAGCACCACCAGCCGCAGGGCCAGCAACAACTGCAGCAGCAGCAGGCTCAATGCCATATGTTTCTTTCAAATAAGAAGCTAATTCATTTACTTCTTTAACGGTAAGTTCTACCAGTTGATCCCCAATTGCTTTTACGTCAGCCATGATTGTAAGTGTTTAAAATTTTGAATTCAGTTATTGTTTTCTTTCTTCCAATGCCTTTACTAAACCAGCCACGGTGTTTTTGCCGCTCAATAAAGCAGACAATACATTCTTGGCAGGAGATTGTAGCAATGAAATAATTTCTCCGATTAGCTCGTTCTTCGATTTCAAGTTAACGAGTGCATCTAGGTGTTCTTCGCCCACAAATATGGTAGACTCTACAGACGCACCTTTCAAACCGGGCTTGCCTTCCATCTTCGAGCGATATTCCTTTATCACTTTAGCGGGGGCATTCCCAGACTCTTTTGAGAAGATGACACCTGAAAATCCGTGGAGCACTCCAAATAATTCTTCGTAGTTACCTTTCTGTCTTTCTAGTGCTTTGCGGATCAATGTGTTTTTGTATACGCGATATTCCACACCTGCTTTAAAACACAATCTGCGAAATGCATTGATCTGAGCCACTGTTAAGCCAGAAGCATCGGTAATATAGAAGTGGTTGTTCTGAGAAAACTTCTCAGCCAACTGTTCTATGATAATTCCTTTTTCTTCTTTGGTCATTGTCGTTAATATTATAGACCCTTTTTAAATAGAGCTTGAATCAACTTTGATACCCGGACTCATCGTGGAAGACAGGGAGATACTTTGCAGGTATGTTCCCTTCGAAGAAGCGGGCTTCAACTTTACTACAGTATTAATAAGTTCAGCAGCATTGTCTCTGATCTTTTCTGCGCTGAAGGAAGCCTTACCTATACTTGCATGAATGATTCCTTGTTTGTCAATTTTGAAGTCAACTTTACCCGCTTTTACATCTTTCACTGCCTTTCCAACTTCAAGGGTAACTGTTCCTGACTTCGGGTTCGGCATAAGGCCACGAGGACCTAATACTTTACCTAGTCTACCTACTTTAGCCATTACGGTAGGCATTGTGATGATCACATCAATGTCCGTCCAACCGGCTTCAATTTTTTGAATATAATCGTCTAGCCCAACGTGTTCCGCACCAGCATCTTTTGCCTCTTGCGCTTTGTCAGGTGAGCATAGTACTAATACGCGAACTGTCTTTCCTAAACCATGTGGAAGAGAAACAACACCACGCACCATTTGGTCTGATTTTTTCGGATCGATCCCTAAACGGATATCTACATCAACTGACGGATCAAACTTAGTGAAGGTAAGATCCTTCAATACTTTAGAAGCTTCCGCCAATGTATACACCTTATCAGGATCATACTTTGCGAGAACTGCTTTTCTGTTTTTTGAAATTCGTGCCATTTTTTATTAGTTAATCGTTGTCCGTTATCGCTATTAGTTTGAATGATTTTGGTCGCTCGACCTAATAACTTTAACTTTTAACTTATTTATCCCAAGGGGCTGCTCCACTTACCGTTACTCCCATGCTTCGCGCTGTACCTGCTATCATTTTCATGGCAGAATCAACTTTGAATGCATTTAAATCCGGCATCTTAAGCTCAGCAATCTTCTTAACTTGATCCCAAGAAATAGAACCAACTTTAGAACGATTAGGCTCTTTTGATCCTTTCTGCAATTTGATGGCCTCCATAATTAACACAGCCGCTGGAGGAGTCTTAATCACGAAGTCGAACGACTTATCGTTATAGATAGTGATCAATACAGGAAGAACTTGTCCTGGCTTATCTTGCGAGCGAGCGTTGAACTGCTTGCAAAAATCCATGATATTCAAACCTTTGGAACCAAGCGCGGGACCGATAGGAGGTGCCGGGTTAGCTGCGCCACCTTTCACCTGCAATTTCAAATAACCTAATACTACTTTTGCCATACCGCTGTAATTGAATTCGTTCTATTATTACTCTAATTTCTCCACTTGCATGTAACTAAGTTCTACTGGCGTGTTACGTCCAAATATTTTAACCATTACATTCAATTTCTTCTTGTCTTCAAAAATCTCTTCTACGGTTCCAGTAAACCCGCTAAACGGTCCATCCATTACCTTCACGCCCTCCCCTTTAATAAACGGAGTCTCTAATTTTACTTCAAATTGATCGATCTCATCAACCTTACCTAGAATCCGATTCACCTCGGATTGACGCAGAGCGACAGGTTCTTTATTTGTCGCACTTGACCCGTTGTTGCCTAGGAAGCCGATTACACCAGGTATGTTGTTTACCGTGTGGTAGGCCTCTCCGTTTGACAAGTCTGCAGAAACAAGAACGTATCCTGGAAAGAAGTTTCTCTCTCTCACACGCTTTTTCCCATTTCTCATTTCATATACCTTCTCAGAAGGTATCAGCACTTCTGGAATAAACCCAGTTAACTTTGATCGCTCTATTTCCGTGAGGAGATAAGATTTTATTTTCTTCTCCTGGCCGCTGACGACCCGCAATACATACCATTTTAATTCACCTACTGCTGCTGCCATGTCTTAGAATTCTTTATAAAACCAAGCCAAAGCGTTATTAAAACCCAAATCAAAAAGACCAATCACCAACGCGAAAATCAAGGAAGCGACCAGTACTAAAATGGCACTACTCCGCAATTCGTTGAATTTTGGCCAAGAGACCTTGTTTTTGATCTCGTCAAAAGATTCAATGATATAGTTTTTTAGTTTTTCCATTCTATTTCATTTGCACCAACCTTCGCTAAAGCTATGGTAGGTAACTCATTTATTCGCACGGGTGGAGAGACTCGAACTCCCAGCCAACGGTTTTGGAGACCGCTACTCTACCAATTGAGCTACACCCGTTTATTAATTTCTGCTCTCCCTGTATTTCGCCCCGTTTGCTTTTGTTCAAAACCTCCCTTTAAACCATCCTTTCCCACCCTAAATTCAAAAGGACTGCAAATGTAGGGGAAAAGGCCACAAAACAAAAACGTTTCTGAGAAAAATATGGCAAACGTCTTCCTTCTGATTATCAATTAATTAGCAAATTGTATCTCTGGCGGAGCTGGAATAGTGCTTTTTACCAAAAGATGGTTACTCAAAGCAGACTTCTGCTATTCTAAATTGAGAAACAGCAAAAAAAAATCGCTACCCTGCAAGGAGTAGCGACTTTCTAAACTAAAATCAGGACTTAGTCTAAGATTTCAGTCACCTGACCTGATCCTACAGTGCGGCCACCTTCGCGGATAGGAAAACGAAGACCTTCTACTTAGCAAATTCCCTTTTCAACAAATTAAAAGGAAAAAATCTTGACATTGACGTACATATTCTGTGAATTTGTACGTCTATCAATTTATTATGGAAACAAAACTTACACTAAGATTAAAGAAACGAACGATAGAGAAGGCAAAAAGCTATGCCCATCTTCACAATGTTAGCCTTTCAAAGATGGTAGAGACCTACTTTGACAGTATCTCTCAAGCGAAAACCAAAGAAACAGAAATCACCCCATTAGTGGAGAGCCTTAGCGGTGTCATTCAACTTGACAAGGATCGGGATTATGAAAGTGAGTATTCGAACTATCTGATTGAAAAGTATAAATGAAGAGACTTTTCGTTGATACTAATATTGTCATAGACTTATTTGCTAAAAGAGAACCTTTTTACACTGAAGCCGCAACATTGTTCTCGCTAGCCGATACTAAGAAGCTATCACTGAGTGTTTCAGCACTTACGTTTGCCAATGCAAACTATATCCTTCTACAATCAAAAAAACAGGATGAAGCAAAACTCATTTTACGTAAACTGAAACTGATTGTAAGCGTAGTAAGCCTTGATGAAAAAATCATAGGGCTCTCACTTAACGACAACGATTTTAAAGATTATGAAGACGCGCTACAATATTATTCTGCGCTAGACAATGGAGCCGAGGCAATCATTACCAGGAACTTAAGAGACTTTAAAAAATCCAAATTGCCAGTTATGACGGCTGCTCAATTCCTTAAGAATCTTCTAAGAGATAAGTCTAGTGAGGACTGAAGCAGCGTGGACGTTTTTCCACTGCTGGAAACTGGTATCCAAAAAAAATCGCCACCCCCTTCGAGGCAGCGATTTTTATAAATTAATCTAAGAAAAATCTTAGTCTAAAATCTCAGTCACCTGACCAGAACCTACGGTACGGCCACCTTCGCGGATAGCGAAACGAAGACCTTTCTCCATAGCGATTTTATTGATCAATGTTACTTCGATAGATACGTTGTCGCCAGGCATAACCATTTCTACACCTGCAGGAAGCATACACTCGCCTGTAACATCTGTAGTACGGAAATAGAACTGAGGACGGTATTTGTTAAAGAAAGGAGTATGACGACCACCTTCTTCTTTTGACAATACGTAAACTTCAGCCTTGAATTTAGCGTGAGGAGTCACTGAATTTGGTTTGCAAATAACCATACCGCGGCAGATTTGCTCCTTTTCAATACCTCGCAACAAAAGGCCTACGTTGTCACCAGCTTCACCTCTATCAAGGATTTTGCGGAACATTTCCACACCTGTGATGGTAGAAGTCAAGTTTTCGGCACCCATTCCAAGGATTTGAACTGGATCGCCAGTTTTGATGATACCACGCTCAATACGGCCAGTAGCAACTGTACCACGACCAGTGATCGAGAACACGTCTTCTACAGGCATCAAGAAATCTTTGTCAATCAAGCGAATAGGGATAGGAATGAAGTTATCCACAGCCTCCATCAATTCCTCTACTTTTTCAACCCATTTTGCTTCACCGTTCAGTGCACCTAATGCAGAGCCACGGATCACAGGCATTGTATCGCCAGGGAAGCTATATGACGACATCAATTCACGAACCTCCATTTCAACTAGGTCAAGCAATTCACCATCGTCAACCAAGTCAACTTTGTTCATAAATACAACAAGCGCAGGCACACCTACCTGACGAGCCAAAAGAATATGCTCGCGAGTCTGTGGCATAGGACCGTCAGTAGCGGCTACTACAAGAATAGCTCCATCCATCTGTGCAGCACCAGTAACCATGTTTTTCACATAGTCAGCGTGACCTGGACAGTCTACGTGAGCGTAGTGTCTTTTGTCAGTTGCGTACTCAACGTGTGATGTGTTGATGGTGATACCTCTTTCCTTTTCTTCAGGAGCATTGTCGATTGAAGAGAAATCACGAACTGAAGCAAGCCCTTTTTTAGAAAGTACTTGTGTAATTGCCGCTGTAAGAGTGGTTTTACCGTGGTCAACGTGACCAATAGTACCAATGTTTACGTGCGGTTTCGAGCGGTCAAAATTTTCCTTTGCCATATTGAAATCTAATTAAAGTTTAAAAGTGTATAAATTATTAAAATAGTTACTATTCTAAGCTTCTTTTACAAAGCATACACCCCAAACATATTAAGCCTTTCGAATAAGGGTTATTCGTTGAATTACTGACACCTAACTAAATGGTCGCTACCCACTGGTGCCAAGCAATTCTTATTTATTAAAAATGTCAATCTAAAAACTGTTTCAGATCGTCTTCTGAAACATTCATTCTAACTTCGATCCTCCTTCGCCAAAGCTATGGAGGATAGAGCTGTTGAAGGGAATTGAACCCTCGACCTCTTCCTTACCAAGGAAGTGCTCTACCCCTGAGCTACAACAGCATACTTTGCTGATTGTTGAGGGGAATTGAACCCACGACCCTCCGCCCAGGCGGATGCTCTACCCCTGAGCTACAACAGCATACTTTGCTGATTGTTGAGGGGAATTGAACCCAAGACTTTCCGCCTAAGCGGATGCTCTACCCCTGACCTACAACAGCATACTTCGCTGATTGTTGAGGGGAATTGAACCCAAAGCCTTCCGCCTAGGCGGATGCTCTACCCCTGAGCTACAACAGCATACTTTGCTGATTGTTGAGGGGAATTGAACCCAAGACCTTCCGCCTAGGCGGATGCCCTACCCCTGAGCTACAACAGCATACTTTGCTGATTGTTGAGGGGAATTGAACCCAAGACCTTCCGCCTAGGCGGATGCTCTACCCCTGACCTACAACAGCATACTTCGCTGATTGTTGAGGGGAATTGAACCCAAGACCTTCCGCCTAGGCGGATCCTCTACCCCTGACCTACAACAGCATACTTCGCTGATTGTTGAGGGGAATTGAACCCAAGACCTTCCGCCTAGGCGGATGCTCTACCCCCGATCTACAACAGCATACTTTGCTGATTGTTGAAGGGAATTGAACCCAAGGCCTTCCGCCTAGGCGGATGCTCTACCCCTGAGCTACAACAGCTTGTAGCCGTTGTTGGTTGTTAGTCTGTCGTTATTCGAAATGAGAATAACGAATAACAAACAACGATCTGAGCGGGAGACGAGATTCGAACTCGCGACCTATAGCTTGGAAGGCTATCGCTCTACCAACTGAGCTACTCCCGCTTTTGTCCACCGCAGCCTTGGCGAAGGTGGAGGTTATCACAGCCAGCCTTCGCTAAAGCTATGGCTGGCAAGTGGGGAGAACAGGATTCGAACCTGTGAAGACATAAGTCAACAGATTTACAGTCTGTCCTCGTTGGCCGCTTGAGTATCTCCCCCAACGATTGTTAAATTTTCTAAGAACGATTTAAAAAAGCCTGTTATCCGTTCAATTCAAGCTTTTTACCCGAAATTGGCTTTCACCTAAAAAACGGGAACGCAAAATTATACGGTTTTTTGGTTTAGACAAACCTTTGGGAGAAGGTTCTACATTAATTTTAGTATAAGGCTGGAAGCCGCAAGCTACAAGCCACAAGCTAATTTGTGTAATAAACAAACTTTGAACTCATAATCTGAAATATGGGATGAAGGCCATTGAGTACTCAAAACAGCTTGTAGCTTGTGGCCTGAAGCTTGGAGCCTAAGTCTTTTTCACCATGAGCTACATAACCACCATCTCCTTCACCACGTCCTTTCCAAACTCCTTTTGGAGAATGTCAACAATTTGTCCTTTGTGAAGATTCAAATCGTTTTTCATGGCGGGCGAATCCAGTTCCACGAAAAGTACTTTTCCTCTTATATATAGTTTTTTGGTTCGTTTGGCAACGGGCTTACCTGCCAACCGCTCCCAGGAATTCAACAAATTGGCTTCGTCAAATTTGGCTTTAATATGATAGCGACTGAGCAATTGCTGAATGGCCTGGCCAATATGCTGGGTATTGCCCTCTTCATTTGTTGATTTAGCCATGCCTAAAAGTACCATTTTCAACTTTAAAAACCTGCGCCTGGACACTAGCCTCCTTTAAAATCTCCTGACTCCGTCCAGCGCGTGCATCTGTAAGAAATAGTTGCCCAAATGTTCCTTGCGACATCAAACGCATCAACTGCCCTATACGATGGTCATCCAGTTTATCAAAAATGTCGTCTAGTAGTAAAATCGGCTTGAATTGCTTTGCTTCTGCAATGCACTGAAACTCGGCTAATTTAAGTGCGATCAAAAAAGATTTTTGCTGACCCTGCGAACCAAATTTCTTCAATTCATTGCCGTTCATGAGAAAATCAAAATCATCACGGTGAATGCCGGTAGAGGTTCGCTGCAATAAAATATCGCGCTGAAGATTTATTTGAAGCAGGCTTTCAAAGCTTGCCTTTTCAAGGTCCGAACGATATTGAATGTCGACTTCTTCATTTGACTCGCTCAAAAACTGATAGTGCCGGGTAAGGAAAGGGCGAAAGCCTATGACAAATTCATTTCGCTTCGCGTTTATGTAGTTTCCTGCCGGGATTATTTTTTGATCGTAACTGGCTAGCAGATCGTGGTCGATCTTTCCTGTTTCCGAAAATGTGCGAAGAAGGCTGTTTCGTTGCTTGAGGTGGTTACCGTAGGTAATTAAACTCTCTAAATAAATTTTATCAAGTTGAGAGATAAGAGTGTCGAAAAATTTCCTTCTCATCTCGCTCCCATCCCAAATAAGTTCAATGTCTTGAGGCGCTATCAGAACTACCGGGTATTTTCCAACATGCTCCGAGAACTTGGTGTAATCCTGGCCGTCTTCTCGAATCATTTTCTTCTGGCCGAGTTGAAAGGAGCAAGTCACTTCTCTTGTTCGTCCGTCCATATCAAACTCCCCCTTATTAATAAACTGGCTCTGTCCCTGCTGAATGTTTTGAGCATCGGACGGATTAATTGCACTTTTTGTAAACGATAAATAGTAAATCGCATCAAGCAGGTTGGTTTTTCCACTTCCGTTTTTGCCCAAAAAGCACAAGACATCGCTCTGAAACTCTAAACGAGCCTCCTCAATATTTTTGAAATGAAAGAGATTGAGTTTGCGGAGGAACACAAATTGATTTTGGTGCAATTTCACGCAAAGGCGCTAAGGAGCAAAGCGAATGGGAAGTGATTTGATGGAAAAGTTTGAACTAGAAATGTTCGCCTGCCGAAAGTAATCATCAAAAGAGGCACAGGTTTGTGGTTAAGTATACCATTACCTTAACAAATGCCCGTTTGGCGGTTGTTTGGCTGTGATGTATTTTCGCAACTCAATAATTGTTGAATCTATGGCAACAGCAACTCCTGCAAAGAACAAGACAAAAGAAAAAGTAGCCTACTCAAAAGAAACATATCTATTCTGGTTTGAGAGCATGATGCTGATGCGAAGATTTGAAGAAAAGGCTGGACAACTTTACGGAATGCAAAAAATTCGTGGTTTCTGCCATTTATATATAGGACAGGAAGCATGCGCAGCCGGTTCGGTTTCTGCTTTGCGCAGGGGCGATAAGTACATCACTGCCTACCGCGATCATGCTCATCCTCTTGCCTTAGGTACACACCCTAACAAAGTGATGGCAGAGCTTTACGGTAAAGAAACCGGAGCATCAAAGGGAAAGGGTGGTTCCATGCACATTTTCGATAAGGAAAATCACTTTTTTGGCGGACACGGCATTGTGGGGGCTCAAGTGCCAATGGGTGCTGGAATTGCTTTTGCAGAGATGTACAATAACACTGGGAACTTGTGTATTTGCTATATGGGTGATGGTGCCGTTCGTCAAGGGGCATTTCACGAAGCTCTGAACCAAGCCATGCTATGGAAAATACCTGCGATTTTTGTGATTGAAAATAATGGCTATGCCATGGGCACTTCGGTACAACGCACCTCAAATGTTCATGAGTTATACACATTGGGGGAATCTTATGACATTCCTTCTGAACCTGTAGACGCCATGAACGTAGAATCGGTGCACGAGGCTGTTGCACGAGCTGCTGAAAGGGCACGGGCAGGAGAAGGGCCGAGTTTGTTAGAGTTCCGCACGTACCGCTACAAAGGGCACTCCATGAGCGATCCACAAAAATACAGAAGCAAAGAAGAGGTAGAGGAATACAAACATCGTGATCCCATCGAGCAGGTGCGCCAAACCATTTTGGAAAAGAAGATTGCTTCTCCCCAAGATTTAGAAGCCATCGAGCAGAAAATTAATGCTCAGGTGGAAGAAAGCGTAAGGTTTGCTGAGGAATCAGCTTACCCAGATCCATCCGAAGCACTGAAGGACATTTACGAGCAGCAGGATTATCCCTTCATTACTGACTAATCCGGTTTTTGTTTACACAACAGATTTCTTAGTTTTGCGTCCCGATTTTCTCGATAACATCGGGACGGGACGTTTTATTTTATACAATCATGGCAAAGAAAGAAGAAAGCAAAGATCTTTTAGAGAATCCAGAAGTAATCCAGGAGAAATTGGAGGGAATAGAGCATTGGGTAGAGAAAAACCCGAAACTTCTGATCGGGGTAGTCGGTGTAATCGTACTAGCCGTAGGTGGGTTCTTCGGATATCGCTACTGGATTGGTAATCAAGATGCACAAGCGCAAAAGGAGATGTTTCAAGCCGTTCGCTATTTTGAAGCTGACAGCCTGAATTTGGCATTGAATGGCGATGGCAACAACTTAGGATTCCTTCAAATTGTAGAGGATTACAGCTTAACGGAAGCTGGAAACCTTGCCAATTTCTATGCTGGCGCGATCTATTTAAAACAAGGAAAATTTCCACTTGCGATTTTTCATTTAGAGGACTATAAGGCAAACGACCTATTGGTACAAGCTCGTGCGTTTAGTCTAATTGGCGATGCCTACATGGAGCAAAAAAGCTATGAAGATGCTGCTAAATACTACGAAAAAGCGGCCGGCTATAAGCCTAATAAGGAGTTTACCCCCGTTTACTTGATGAAAGCAGGCTTGGCCTACGAAAAATTGAACAATACGGATAAAGCAAAAGCTGCGTACCAAACAATCATTGATAAGTATTGGGAGTCGAGCGAATTTCAGAATGCAAAAAAATTCAAGGCGAAGTTGGAATCCAATTCGTAAATCCTATTCAAAATTCAAAATTCAAAGTTCAAAATTGAAACCCTGCTATCTTGAATTTGGAATCTTGAATTGCAAATAACATAGGCAAACAGAATGAAGGGGTAGATTTTTCTATCCCTTTTTTTATTTAGAATCAAATCATGACGCTGGAACAGGAAATAGCTAAACGCAGAACCTTTGGAATCATCAGTCACCCAGATGCCGGCAAAACAACGCTGACAGAAAAGTTGTTACTTTTTGGTGGTGCCATCCAAAAAGCTGGTGCTGTAAAATCATCTAAGATCAAAGACCACGCACGTAGCGACTGGATGGAGATTGAGAAGCAGCGGGGTATTTCGGTGGCCACTTCGGTGATGGGATTTGATTACAAAGGAATCAAGATCAATTTGCTAGACACACCTGGTCACCAAGACTTTGCCGAAGATACCTACAGAACACTTACTGCCGTGGATAGCGTAATTATGGTGATCGACTGTGTAAAGGGCGTCGAGATTCAAACTGAAAAGTTGATGGAAGTATGCCGCATGCGAAACACACCGGTGCTCTGTTTTATCAACAAACTCGATCGCGAAGGGCAAGATCCGTTTGACTTGCTGGATGAGATTGAAGCAAAGCTCGGCATCAAAGTCCGCCCACTTAGCTGGCCAATCAGCATGGGTAAAACATTTAAAGGCGTGTACAACTTGTATGCGAAAAGCCTTCAGCTATTTACGCCAAGTAAAGTCACGATACAAGAAAGTGTAGAAATCTCCGACATTTATAGTGAAGAGATCGATCGGTTAGTGGGCGAAAACTATGCTAAGCAATTAAGAACTGATGTTGAGCTCATTGAAGGGGTTTACCCGGAATTTGATGTGCAAACTTATCTCGATGGAGAAGTTGCGCCAGTATTTTTTGGGAGTGCTGTAAATAATTTTGGGGTGAAAGAACTATTGGATGCGTTTATACAGTTTGCCCCTCCACCTATTGCACGCGAAACTACTTTGCGAGAGGTAAAACCAGAAGAAGAAAAATTTTCCGGGTTCATTTTTAAGATTCATGCTAACATGGATCCCAAACACAGGAACCGGATTGCTTTTATTCGGGTGTGCTCAGGAATGTTTGAGCGAGGAAGCAATTATTATCACGTACGTCAAGACAAGAGTATTCGTTTTTCAAATGCTACTGCGTTCATGGCACAGGATAGAGAAACGGTAGAGCAAGCATGGCCTGGCGATATTGTTGGTCTCTACGATACCGGGAACTTAAAAATCGGAGATACGCTGACTGTTGGGGAGAAAATGGTGTACACAGGAATTCCGAGTTTCTCACCCGAAATCTTCAAAGAGGTAATCAACAAAGATGCGATGAAGACGAAGCAATTGGAAAAAGGCCTTTTGCAATTGATGGAAGAAGGCGTTGCTCAATTGTTCACTTATGAACTGGGTAAGAAGAAAGTAGTAGGTGTAGTCGGTGCGTTGCAGTTTGAAGTCATTCAATTCAGACTAAAAAATGAATATGGTGCCTCCGTTGAGTTTGCAGGTCAAAATATATTCAAAGCGTGTTGGATCAGCAGCAAAAATCCCAAAAAGTTGGCCGAATTTATCGACTCAAAACAGCGCCATATTGCCCGAGATAAAGACGACAAAATTGTTTTCATGGCAGAGTCTAAGGCTTGGTTGCAAATGGTACAAGACAATTTCCCCGAAATCAGTTTTCATTTTACTTCGGAGTTTAAGGAATGAAGTCCTTAACGTGTAAATAAATCTGAGAAAGGAAACGATAGCCCGGGCAATAGACTGGACGTCACTTCCCCCTCACCAACTAGATAAAGAATAGGTGTTTCATCAGAAGAGAAATCATAGATTTCCAATGTTCTATTTCCAGGATCTACAATCCAATATTCTTTCACTCCAAATTTTTGATAAAGCCTTCTTTTTTGGTTCCTGTCTTTAAAAGCATTGGACGGAGAAATTATTTCTACAGCCAAATCTGGGGCGCCTTGCAGCCCTCGCTCAGTAATGATGGCTAAATTTTGCTTTCTTACTAATAGCAAGTCGGGTTGAAAAACATTTTTGTTGTCGAGGTAAACATCAAATGGTGAATAAGCTACAAATCCGCCTATTTTTTTTGCATGTGCTTTCAAGATGTCATTCAGATTACTTGACACAACCTGATGGGTTAAACTAGGTGCAGGACTCATAAATAATTCACCATTTATTAGTTCACAAGGCAGATTTGATTCCTCTAATCGAAGAAAATCCTCTACTGTCCATTCCTTCGTTCGATCAATTGTTGCGGTTTGCATATTTAAAGTTATAAAAATTTCTCAAGTTTGGACTATGCTAACTATCCTATACGAAGACAACCATCTACTGGCAATTAATAAGGAGTCCGGAACACTTGTGCAAGGCGATGCCACGGGGGATAGGCCACTCGTTGATATTTGTAAAGATTACATTAAAGAAAAGTATCAAAAGCCTGGCGATGTTTTTTTAGGAGTGGTGCATCGTTTGGATCGCCCCGTAACTGGTGTGGTGGTATTTGCTCGAACCTCAAAAGCACTCGAGCGAATGAATGAACTCTTCAGAAACAGAGACACTCAAAAAACGTACTGGGCATTGGTGGCCAAAAAACCTCCGAACTCACAGGGCACACTTATTCATTGGCTTATAAAAGGCGAGAAAAAAAACAAGACAACTGCTTACGCTAAGGAAAATTCTTCCGGCCAACGGTCGGAGCTGAGCTATCGGCTGCTTGCGCAAAAAGCGGGCGCCTTTTTACTCGAAGTTAAGCCAGTTACGGGACGACCCCACCAGATTAGAGTGCAGTTGGCTACTCTGGGCTGCCCAATCGTGGGAGATGTCAAGTACGGTTACCCAACCCCTAATTCTGATGGTAGCATCTGTCTGCACGCGCGCGAACTGCATTTCGTTCATCCGGTTAAAAAAGAACCTTTAACGATAATTGCCAACTTGCCCGAAAATCAATTTTGGAAACCTTTTTTTTGATTCCGTTCTTTACAAAAAATTTTGGGTAATGAGTTGGCTGCAAAAACTCCAGGTACGGTGGAAAGTAAATAGTGTTTACCAAGTCATCATCATACTGGTTGTTTTTGCGTGTACTGGTTTCACTGTTTTGTTTCTCAAGAAGCCGCTATTCCAATATTGGTTTGCCGAGGCAGAAATGCCCCTTTGGGCTTCGACTCTCTATTATATCTTGATTCTTCCTGTCTACAATATCTTCCTGCTATTGTACGGCTTTTTGTTTGGGCAATTTCAATTCTTCTGGGCTTTTGAAAAACGTTTTCTTAACCGAATTATTTCTATATTTGTCAAAACAAAAAAATAATAAACTATGAGAAATCTTTTCTGTTTTATTTCAATCTGTTTTCTGGCGGCTTGTTCTGGCTCAAAGTATACAGCGAGCTTTCCGCCCCGAGCTAGTAATTATTACGCTGTTGAAAACTCCAAATCGTCAAAAAGAGAGCCATTAGCAGCCACGCCTGCACAAATTGATGTTTTACAGTTGGAAGCCAGCACACAGTCAACGCCTTCACTTTCCTTACTTGAAGTAAAAAAAGACTTCAGAAATAAATACGTGAAATTGTCAACACCTGAGAGAAAAGAAGTGCGTCAACTGTTAAGAAAAGAAATAAAAACCATTTCTAAAAATCAAAATAAAGAAATGTCGGTAAGTTCTACAAAAGCTGCGGGGTTAGACCAAAATCTAAAGTTAGCCGCCATTTTTGGTGCTGTAGGAATCGTTGGACTTCTACTTGGTACGGCCGGGCAATTCTTTGTTGTAATTGGTGCTATTTCGCTGATTATCGGGGTTGTGTTTTTTGTGAAATGGCTACTCACACAATAGACTATCGTCTAACGCTTATCATAAAAAAACCCAATCAATTTTTGAATGGTTTTTTTTTATTCCTTTTTTAATTCGCTCTTAAGATTCTATTCCATCCACAAGTACAATCACTTTATTTGCCAGCACCTCTACAACGCCCCCGGTGATATTTAGTCGTTGTGTTGATTCTTTTGACTTATACTCCACTATTCCATCTCTCAGTAGGCTGATAAGAGGTGCATGATTGTTCAACACCTGAAAAGAACCGTCAGCTCCGGGAAAGGAAGCCGAGCTTACTTCTCCTTCGAAGATTTTTTTATCTGGTGTTATTATTTCTAAATACATAAAAACAATTTGAAAATTAACCAATTTGAAGATTTGAAGATTTGTTGCCGAATAATTTGAACACAGAATTCATTTTCAAATTTTCAAACCAACTCACTTTCAAATTACTTAGCGTCCGCGATCATCTTCTCTCCTTTGGCAATAGCATCTTCAATGCTACCAACCAAGTTAAAGGCCATCTCAGGCAAATGATCTAACTCACCGTCCATAATCATATTAAAGCCTTTGATAGTATCTTTAATATCAACCAAAGCTCCCTTTAATCCGGTAAATGCTTCCGCAACATGGAAAGGTTGAGATAGAAAGCGTTGCACACGTCTTGCTCTGTTAACAGTCTGCTTGTCTTCGTCAGACAATTCGTCCATACCCAAGATCGCAATAATATCCTGTAATTCCTTATAACGTTGTAAAATCAACTTCACACGTTGCGCACAATTGTAATGCTCATCGCCAACAATATCAGCACGTAAAATACGAGATGTTGAATCCAACGGATCTACTGCAGGATAGATACCTAACTCAGCAATTTTTCGCGACAATACAGTAGTTGCATCTAAGTGAGCAAACGTAGTTGCTGGTGCCGGGTCAGTCAAGTCATCGGCAGGCACATAAACCGCTTGCACGGATGTAATCGAACCATTTTTGGTTGAGGTAATTCGCTCTTGCATCGCACCCATCTCTGACGCTAACGTTGGCTGGTAACCTACGGCCGATGGCATCCGACCCAATAACGCAGACACTTCAGATCCTGCTTGTGTAAAGCGGAAAATGTTATCAATGAAGAACAAAATATCCTTGCCCTTTCCTTGGCCATCTCCATCGCGGAAATACTCTGCGACCGTTAGTCCAGACAATGCAACGCGTGCACGTGCACCGGGTGGCTCATTCATTTGACCAAACACAAACGTTGCTTTTGAATCTTTCAGTTTGTTCTGGTCTACTTTTGACAAATCCCATCCTCCAGCATGAAGAGATTTCATGAATTCAGGACCATAATCAACGATACCCGCCTCAATCATTTCGCGCAACAAATCATTTCCTTCACGAGTACGCTCACCAACACCAGCAAATACAGACAGTCCTGAATAGGCCTTTGCAATATTATTAATCAATTCCTGAATCAAAACGGTTTTACCCACACCGGCACCACCAAACAAACCAACTTTACCTCCTTTGGCATACGGTTCGATCAAGTCAATTACTTTAATTCCAGTATATAGAATTTCAGACGAAGTAGAAAGGTTCTCGTATGCAGGAGCGGATCTATGTATAGGTAAAGATTGTTTGCCAGATGGCTGAGGAATTCCATCAATAGCTTCACCAATTACATTGAACAAACGACCCTTAATATCTTCGCCAATCGGCATTTGAATAGGGCTCCCTGTGTCGATCACTTTCATCCCACGAACAAGCCCTTCGGTACCCTCCATCGAAATAGTGCGCACACGGTCTTCGCCCAAATGCTGCTGGCACTCGAGCACCACTAGTGTTCCATCTGCTTTCCGCACTTCCAAAGAATCTAGGATATTGGGGAGTTTTGTGCCGGGTTCATCAAACGCCACATCTACTACCGGGCCGATTACTTGAGTGATTTTTCCGTTATTCGCCATGTATAGGTTATTTATTTTTTTATTGAACTGATAATGAGGTTTTTGCTAAATGGTTGAATCCCTAAATTTAGAAGCGCAAAAGTAGTTTTTTATACTGTTTATACAAACAAATGAGCTGCCTCAAGAGTATATTTTTCTATCTATCAACCAGCCAATAAATAGGAAGAGGAGAATTGATTAAAAATAAAAAATCCAAGGAGATTCCTCGGATTAGTGTTTTGTGACCCCGCTGGGATTCGAACCCAGGACCCTTACATTAAAAGTGTAATGCTCTACCAGCTGAGCTACGAGATCGTTTGTCCACCAAAGCCTTGGCGAAGGTGGAATCTAATTTTGTCTAATTGCGAATTTGGCCAGTTAAAAAGCTTTTCCGTAATTGAGGTCGCAAAGGTAATCGAATAAGAAAATAATGCAAACCCAGATTTCAATTATTCTCTCAGTTTTATTGTTTTCATTTTCAGCGCTTGCGCAAGAGCCGGCAAAATTGAAAGCGGCTGATTCTCTTTTTAGAGCGAAACAGTACACACAATCATTTGCCCTTTACGACTCTCTTCTCACTAAAAAGAGTTATTCGGCTGCAATGCTGCTGAAAATGGCGTTTATTCAAGAAGGCCTCAATCATACTGGATTGTGTCTTTACTATTTAAATCTTTATCAAAAAGCCTCAGAAGATCAGCAAGCAGCTGCTAAAATGGAAGAGCTGGCGGAAAAACATCGATTAGAAGGATATCAACCTTCCGAGTTTTCTAGTCTTTATCATTTTTTTGAAACGAATAGTCTTGCCCTTACAAGAATACTTGGCGCTCTACTTATTTTTTCTTTTTCACTGGCTGTTTTTCAAAAACGAAAAAATAGGAGCTTGAAAGTGTCTATTGCAATGGTGTTTCTGGTTTCAGTTTGCCTTTTTGCAACTGCTAATTTGACGAGTCCCCCAGAAATGGCCATTGTCCTTCACAACCGAACCTACCTGATGGGAGGCCCCTCGGCAGGGGCGTCTGTTATCGACATTATTGGAGAGGGACATCGAATGACAGTTCTGGGGAAAAAAGATATCTGGCTTCGCGTGAAATGGCGAGGTAAAGATGCCTATGTGAAAGAGAATAATCTCCGACCTATTGTCCTTTAGTTCCGAAGCGAGAGGGGACTTTTGTATTCTTTGTTAGAATACTTCACCCGGTAATAATAGACACCAGCAGACTCGTTATTCCCGTACCACCGGAATTTTCGATCAGTGCTTTCGAAAACTAAATCACCCCACCGATTAAAAATTTTCACTGATTCAAAAGTGTTAACGCAATTATCTTTTGGCAATGAGACTTTTTCGTTAAAGTCCACACCGCTCTCATCCCAGTCAAATCCTTCAAGCGCAAAAAAATCGTTGTGTTTGTCTCCATTAGGTGTGAATACATTAGGCAGGTAAAAATCCTTGTCACTCCCATCGACATCTTTGATTTTGATGTTGACTCGTATGGTATCTGCTTTTGCTGTTATACACTTATCATCTGCCAGTCGAAATTGAAATGTATAGTTGTTTTCAAAAACCTGATTCTTGAAAATACTACAATCCGGACTCCAACTAAAGGCAGATTGCAAAGGTGACTGGCCAACAGCTTTTTCAAATGTATATCCCGTTGGTTCCACATCTCCCGATGCACTAATCAAAGTTAGTGTAAGATTGTCTTTTGAGGGAAGTAAATCTGAGTCTGTTCCTAAGAGACTAAATTCAATCGGTTGGCCTAAGCGGTATTCCAAATTGCTATTCGTTATACTGACAAGTGACGGACTAAACGCCACCAGTTTAGGTTTAGCATTGTCGGGCGGAAGTAGTTTAATCTCAACATCAACGGTATCGGCTTTGTAAAAACGGCACTTGTTTGCATTGTCAACCACAATAAACTGAAACGTGTAGAGATCCTTTTTTTTCAGGTCAATCTTATCACATTTAATATTCCAAGAAAACAATGAAGACAATGTTCCGCTTCCCGTCACTTGTGGAAAACTCGCAGACAAATCAGTGATATTAAAACCAACCCCCTTTGCACTTAGAATAAGAAAATCATTGTCGATCAAATCTTTTCCCGTAACGTTGAAACTAACCGACTCAAGCACTTTCTTTTGAATGCTAACTTTTCGCTCATTTGTAGCTGTAGTTAAATCTGTGTCGATATTGGGATCTGCATTGCCGGGAAGTTTAATACTCAACTTATAAACCACGGTGTCGGGGTCACCGAAATTGCAGAGGTCTTTATCATCTACTAATACCCTGACCGTAAAGGCAGTTCGCTTGGTGAAATCGAACATATTGCAGCGGGGATCCCACGTGAGTTGACCATTGACAAGGCCTTTTTGCTGCGTAAAATTCACAGCCATCCCGTAATTGCTCAACGAAAATCCATCCGTTAGTATGGAAACCACCAAATCGTCCAGGTCGTTATCTTTAGCCTGGAACGGAAGTGTCAGCAACGGGTCTCCTTCAGTGAGTTGCAACACTGTTAATTTTTGTGTGGTGAAATAGGCTCGTGAGTTGGGCGGTGGCTGTGTGTTGACGGTAACCCGAAGTGTGTCTGTTAACGGAAGACTACATGCATCATCATAAGCAACAATGCCTACTTGGTAGGGACCATTCAGATAAGGGCATTGCGGAAAAAAAATCTTGAAGGTCTTTATACTATCTACCCCATTGGTTAACGTAGCCGATGACTCGGGAAACCATGTATCCCCCGCCTTTCTTTTAAAGTTAATAGGTACAACTTTGAGCTTTATCTTCTCAGAAAAAAAATCGGGTGCTGTTCCTTTAAAAACATCTTTATCTGAAATTTTTACATCGATGTACCGATCTGCATCGGTTGTAGTGTTGGCAAAAGAAACTGATAACGAATTGGCATTGGGAATGGGAAATGTAACATCAGTTGATTTCTTCCCTACAATTACTGGTGGATCAGCTTTGGGGCAATCTATTACCAACATTTGAAAGTCTCGCCTTACCTCTCCAATTTTAACTCCCTTTCTATATTCTTCACACTTTACTGCAAAAACGAAAAGACCTTCCAAGGTTGGTGTAACGGTGAGAAATCCATCTGTACTCACTTTCAAATCGGGTGCTCCACGAAGAATTCGATTGATCCCAAAGTCTGGCCTCCATTGAATCGGATTGTAGGGACCTGGGCGCGGTAAATTTCCGGGTGGAAGGGCATCTCCAGAAAAAGTGTTCAGTGGCGCCACTAGTGAATAGACGAGCGAGTCTTTATCATCATCGGTGCCTGCAAAATCAACATAGTATGGCTTATTAATACAGCCATAGTCGTTTAGTGGTGGAAACAGGCGTGGAGAATTATTGATAAATGGAACTCCATCTTTTACCACAGGAGGAAACTCCAAATAAAAAGTCTGTCCTGCAAATTGACTACTTGGGGGTGCGTTGCTGAATATATTTGTAATCGAATAGTTTCTGCAACATCGCTCCCAAGCCACATAGTATCCCTGAGGATCATTGTATTGTTCGGGTGGCAAGGTGATTGTCGTTGTATAGTAGAGCTTCTTCGTTACAATTTCTCCTTTGGAGCAGGCAGGTTGGGTGTATGACACGCGTTCTTCTCTATCAAAAGTCAGTCTGATTTGGTTTGCCATGATAAAGTTATCGCGCTTGCGAAAGATGCGAACATCCGCAAATGGATCCTGGGCTCCGGGGTTCCCATTTAATACATCAAAATATAGTATGAGGTTTAGGCGGTAGGAATTGCCAGTTAGATGAATCAACTCAAACTCACCTCCAACAATATGGGATGCCATCACTGGAAAAGCGATCAACAGCAAAAATGTGAGAAGTATCTTTTTCATATAGATTCCGATTCGAAATATAACCATTTCAATTCAGCAGTGAAACCGACCTCTTTATGTATTTTCGCCACCAATGAAAAAAGGCGACAAACTGGATAATATTACCATCGAAACGATGGCGGCAGAGGGCAAATGCATTGCCAAATACGAGGGGTTGGTCATTTTTATTCAGGGCGGGGCACCCGGAGACATTGTTGAAATTGAGTTGACCAAAATAAAAAGCAGCTTTCTGGAGGGTAGGGTAACGAAGATCCAAACGTTATCTCCTCACCGAGCGCAGCCTTTTTGTACTCATTTTGGCTTGTGTGGTGGTTGCTCATGGCAACACATTAATTATGACACACAACTGCAATACAAGCAGCAACAAGTTATTGACAATCTGGAGCGCCTCGGTGGGTTAAAACTTCCTGCCATTAGGCCCATAGTGGCATCCGCAAAAACAGATCATTACCGCAATAAATTGGATTATACGTTCACGGCCAATCGCTGGCTTACCAAAGAAGAACTGGCCAAAGCCAAGGAAGAAAGCAGATTTGAAGTGGGCCTTGGCTACCATTTGCCAGGGGCATTTGATCGCGTATTTGATGTAGCCGAATGTCATTTGCAATCCGACCCATCTGATGCACTTCGGTTGTTGGTAAAAAAGGTTGCGGTCGAAAACAATATTCCTTTTTTTGATCTGCGTAGGCAAACCGGATTTTTGAGAACGATCACTATCCGCTCCAGCAATACCGGTGAAGTGATGGTAATTTTGCAGGTAACATCTGATAGAATGGAGTGGACAGAATTGATCTTACAAGCTATTGCTGATCACTTCTCAAGCGTGACATCGCTCAACTATATCATCAATAATAAGCGTAACGACACATTTGCTGATTTAGATGTGATTTGCCGGAAAGGGAATTCATACATCACCGAAAAGATGCCTGCTTCTGATGGATCAAAGACACTTGAATTCCGTGTGGGGCCAAAATCATTTTATCAGACCAATTCCGATCAGGCATATGAACTTTACAAAGTGGCTGCGCAACTGGCCGACCTAAAAGGAGATGACCTAGTCTATGATCTGTATACCGGCACTGGTACCATCGCCAATTTTGTTGCCAGTCAATCCAAAAAGGTAGTTGGGTTAGAATACGTAGCTGCAGCTATCGAAGACGCAAAAGCAAATTCTAAACTCAATAACATCCACAACACTGAGTTTTTTGCAGGAGACATGAAAGATTTGCTGACCGAAGTTTTTTTAGCACAACACGGCCGCCCGGATGTAGTGATCACCGACCCACCTCGGGCAGGAATGCATGAAGATGTGTGCCACATGTTGCTGAAAGCGCTGCCCAAACGAATTGTCTATGTGAGTTGTAACCCTGCCACGCAAGCCCGAGATCTAAAAATCCTTTCTGAAAAATATACCATCAATGCTGTGCAGCCGGTAGATATGTTTCCACATACGGTGCATGTAGAGAATGTGGTAAGGTTGGATTTGATTTGACAGTTTTTCGAATGGCAATTAAACGCCTTCGTTTTGTTATCTGCACAACTAAACTTTACTTTTGATTGAAATACGATAAAAGTCTATATCAGTCATTGACTATTGACTGTGGACTATTGACTACGCAACTATGCGTCAACATCTATTAAGTGAAGGAGCCAACGAACTCAGTTATGAAATTCGGGAGGTCGTAAAGAAAGCTGAGCAAATCAAAAATCTGGGAAAAGAAATTCAGTGGGAGAATATAGGCGATCCCATTCAGAAGAATCATTTGATTCCGGATTGGATGAAGCAAATCATCGCTGACCTCTCCATGCAGAATGATACCTACAGTTATTGTCCTTCTAAAGGCATTTTGGAAACACGGCAGTTTCTAGCCGAACTAACAAATCTCCGCAAGGGAACACAGATTACGCCAGACGATATTTGTTTCTTTAATGGTTTAGGCGATGCCATTGCTAAAGTATACCAATACATCACTCCCACTTCACGAATTATTGGGCCTTCACCTGCTTACTCCACACACTCCAGCGCGGAAGCAGCTCACGCTAGTCACGAGCCATTGACCTATACACTCGATCCAAATAACAAATGGTATCCTGATTTAGATGATCTCTTTAATAAGGTGAAGTATAACCCGAATGTAGTGGGTATCCTTATCATCAATCCGGATAATCCGACTGGCATGGTGTATCCGTTGGAAACATTAAAACGAATTGTAGCAATAGCGAAGGAGTTCAACCTCTTTTTAATTTGTGATGAAATCTATATCAACATCACTTATAATGGAGCACGAGCATATGCATTGTCGGAAGTAATTGAAGATGTGCCTGGCATTGCTATGAATGGAATATCAAAAGAGTTGCCATGGCCTGGCGCACGCTGTGGTTGGATGGAATATTATAACCGTGGCAAAGATGCTGACTTCAACAGACTTTGTCAGGCAATCGACAATGCCAAGATGATAGAAGTCTGCTCTACTAAGTTACCACAGTTGGCGATTCCTAAAATTCTGGGAGACTCGCGCTTCAAAGCATATCGGGAAGAAACGAATCGGAAGATTGGAAAACGCAGCAAAATCATTTCTGATATTTTTAAGACAGTGCCACAACTCACGTTCAACGAAACCTTTGGAGCTTTTTACAACACTATTATTTTTAGAGAAGGCACGTTAAAATCAAATCAAAAAATCCATATTCAAGATTCAAAAATACGAGCGTTGGTAGAGGCATGGACCGCTCATGAAATACCAAACGATAAGCGCTTTGTTTACTACTTGCTTGGCGCGAAGGGAATTTGCGTAGTGCCGATCTCTTCATTTTGCTCAGAGTTGCAAGGCTTTCGGGTTACGCTGCTGGAAGAAAATGAAGAGACATTGGTGAAGACTTTTACAGCGATACGAGACGGGATTGTGGAGTATCTGGGGTCGTAGCTCCGGCATTGAATTCGTGGTTCAAAGCATAGTTTCAATTTTATTATATTTACTGTCGAAATTAAGAATGAGTATGAAAGCGATAGATATCGATACAACCCTTATTGACGGTTACTTACGTCTGCTCGATAATCTAAGCCCAAGTAATAAGCTAGACCTTATTTCTAAGCTGACTCTTTCTGTGAAAACTGACATCTCAGATAGGAAGAATTCTTTTTATGAAGCATTTGGAGCTTGGCAGTCAAACCAATCGGATGAGCAAATCGTCAATGATATTCGTAGAAGCCGGGTGTTTAATCGTCAAATTGAACAGTTTTGAAAAGGTATCTCATTGATACTAACATTTGCATCTACTACATACGGGGCAAATTCAATCTCAAAGAGAAATTTAAAATGGCGGACCCTGACAACTGTTTCATCTCGGAGATAACGTTGGCCGAGCTGAAATTTGGCGTTGCAAATAGTGAGCACATAGAAAAGAATCAAAAAACACTGGACGATTTCCTAACTGGGGTGAAAATCATTCCGATTTTTCATTCACTCGATTTATATGCAATTGAAAAGGCTCGCCTGAGAAAGGAAGGTTCACCCATTGACGACTTTGATATTTTAATTGGAGCCACAGCCGTGACTCATAATTTGACGATGGTGACGAACAATACCGACCACTTCAAACGAATAGCCGGAATCGTTTTGGAGATTGGACAAAAGACCTCAGTTAACTGCCTCATTATGATTGAATCGAAGCTCTACCTAACATTCGTTATCGGAGTTTTCGAAACTTTTTCTTGTCCTTTCATTGATTGTCATCAGGAAATTTTGCCATCTTGCACTACGGCACAACAAAGCAAATGAAAAAAACGGCTACCTATCGACTCAACAATTTGATCAATACTAGCCTTGTGCTCATTAACGTCATTATTCTCCGAAAACCGGGGCAGTGACGATTTTGTAAAAGAAATTTTCAACCGCCCCGACAAAATCGGGGCGGTTTTATTTTATGGTAACTACAACAAACTAACGATTGTTCTAACATGATAGAGTACTACAACGATGAAACCATTCTTTTTATAGATGGAAAATTTGTTAAGGCGAGCGAAGCCAAAATGGATCTATTTGGTCAGACGTTGCACTATGGCTATGGCGTTTTCGAAGGCATCCGTTCGTATGAAACAGTTAATGGAATAAAAGTATTTAAACCGCGTGCTCACTTCGAGCGCTTACAGCGCAGTTGTGACTTAATGGGAATTCCTTTTACCTACAGCGTAGAAGAACTTATCCAACTTACCTACCAGGTACTGGAAAAGAATAATCTTTCGAACGCTTATATCCGTCCACTGGTTTTCTGTGGACCCAATATGGAACTCACCGCACCTTCTGATGTTTCATTGATGATAACAGCCTGGGCATGCGAACAGCATCCCAACTTAAGGCAGAAGAGAATTTGTATCTCCTCTTTCCAGCGTCCCAATCCCAAATCTGTTACTGTAGAAGCTAAAGTGTGCGGACTGTACGTAAACTCTATCTTAGCCACTACCGAAGCAAGAAGACGTGGTTTCGATGATGGTTTGTTATTAGATCTGAATGGATTTGTGGCGGAAGGCCCGGGTGCCAATTTCTTTTACGAGAAAGATGGAGTGGTCTACACACCGCCTGCAAAAAGTATCCTTCCGGGCATTACTCGTAAAACAGTCATTGATGTTTGTAAAGAGTTGGATTTGCCGGTAGAAGAAAAATACTTTAAGCCGGAAGATTTATTTGAAGCCGATAGCGCATTTTTCTGCAGTACGATGAACGAAATTGTTGCCATTGAATCTGTAGAAGGACAACCGGTAGCCAAACTGTGGAAAGATTCGATGGGCGCCTTGATTCAGGAGACCTATCGCAATATTGTGTTAGATAAGAGTTACTCGTATGTAATAGTTTAATGGTTTCCGGTTCTCGGTTCCCAGTAACTGGCAACCTGCAACTGGTAACTGTAATAATGAGCCTTAAAATTATTTAGCAAAGTGATTAACGAATTAAACAAATACAGTCGCACCATCACCCAAGACCCCACGCTTCCTGCCTCGCAGGCGATGTTGTATGGAATTGGTTTGACAGAGCAAGATTTAAAAAAAGGACAAGTAGGTATTGTAAGTACAGGCTACGATGGCAACACTTGCAACATGCATCTAAATGCGCTGGCGCAAGAGGTAAAAACTGCCGTATGGGCTCAGGATCTGGTGGGCTTAATCTTTCATACTATTGGGGTGAGTGACGGAATTGCCAACGGAACTGAAGGCATGCGCTACTCATTAGTCAGCCGAGAAGTAATCGCAGATTCTATTGAGACCGTTTGTGGTGCACAACATTACGATGGAGTCATTGCTGTTGTGGGTTGCGATAAAAATATGCCGGGCTCAGTCATGGCCATGGGTAGATTAAATCGCCCGTCTATAATGGTGTACGGTGGTACAATTGCTGGTGGCCACTATAAAGGAAAGGAATTAAATATCATTTCTTCATTTGAAGCCCTTGGCGAAAAAATGCAAGGCAAACTCTCGGAGGACGATTACAAAGGTATTATCCAAAATTCTTGTCCTGGTGCAGGAGCATGTGGTGGTATGTATACAGCCAATACAATGGCCTCGGCTATTGAAGCACTGGGCATGGCACTGCCGTATTCATCTTCGAATCCTGCATTAAGCAAAGAAAAGTCGACAGAATGTATAGAAGCAGGCAGGGCTATCCGAATTCTTCTTGAAAAAGATTTGAAGCCACGCGATATCATGACATTTAAAGCATTTGAAAATGCGATCACCATAGTAATGGCGTTAGGCGGATCAACCAATGCGGTGTTGCATTTAATTGCCATGGCAAAATGTGTTGGCATCAAGATCACGCAAGAAGATTTTCAACGTATTTCTGACAAAACTCCGCTGATTGCAGATTTAAAACCGAGCGGAAAATATTTAATGGAAGCATTGCACAAAATCGGTGGTGTGCCTTCGGTGATAAAATATTTGATTCAAAAAGGAATCATGCATGGTGGCTGCATCACGGTAACCGGAAAGACCCTTACTGAAAATGTTGCTAACGCCAATGATCTCGATTTCGAAAAACAAGATGTGATTGTTCCCTTGGAAAAACCTTTGAAAGCAACCGGACACATTCAAATTTTGTATGGCAATCTTGCCGAAAAGGGTTCCGTTGCAAAAATTACTGGAAAGGAAGGAGAAAGATTCAAAGGAACAGCGCGCGTGTTTAATGGCGAGTTTGATGTAGTGGATGGAGTGAGATCAGGAAAAATAAAAGAAGGCGATGTAGTGGTCATTCGCAATGTGGGGCCAAAAGGAGCACCGGGCATGCCTGAGATGCTGAAACCAACAAGTCTGATCATGGGATCTGGCTTAGGTAAATCCGTTGCCTTGATTACCGATGGAAGATTTTCGGGAGGTTCGCACGGTTTTGTCATTGGACACATTACTCCTGAGTCTTTTGATGGAGGGTTGATCGGTTTAGTGGAAGATGGAGATTGGATTGAGATAGATATCAAAAAGCATCAAATCAATTTATTAGTCGATGAAAAAACAATTGCGATCAGACGGTCGCATCACAAAGCTCCCACACTTCGCGTGACGAGTGGTGTGCTCTATAAATATGCGAAACAAGTAAAAACAGCTGCTGATGGATGCGTTACTGACGAAGATTAAGGAGAGAGAAGTAGCGAAACCTACTAAAGAGATCAAAGGCGCTGAAATTCTTTTGCGCTGTCTGGTGGCGGAAGGAGTAGACGTTATGTTCGGTTATCCAGGTGGAGCAATCATGCCAGTGTATGATGCATTGTATGATTATGCTGATCAGTTAAATCACATCTTAGTACGTCATGAACAAGGCGCTATTCATGCTGCGCAAGGATATGCACGTGTGTCTGGCAAAGTAGGTGTAGCACTTGCAACTTCTGGTCCAGGTGCCACTAATTTAATTACGGGTTTAGCAGATGCATTGATTGACTCCACTCCTGTTGTGTGTATTACCGGACAAGTTTTCGCGCACCTACTAGGCACCGATGCTTTTCAGGAGATAGATGTCGTCAATACAACGATACCTGTTACAAAATGGAATGTGCAAGTAACAGAAGCAAAAGATATTGCCCCTGCGATTGCCAAAGCATTTTACATTGCAAAAACAGGAAGACCTGGACCTGTGCTGGTTGACATCACCAAGAACGCTCAGAACGAACTGTTTGCTGAGGAGAAATATGAGCAATGTAATTTTATTAGAACCTATAAGCCAAAACCTGCCCTGCAATCAACACAGATAGAGTCGGCAGCCACGTTGATCAACAAAGCGAAGCGACCCTATATTTTGGCTGGACAAGGCGTATTGCTTTCGGGTGCAACAAAAGAACTGATTGCCTTTTCTGAAAAAACCGGAATACCCGTTGCCTCTACTTTGTTGGGACTAGGCGCTTTCCCACAAGATCATCCAAACTATGTTGGCTACTTGGGGATGCATGGCAACTATGGCCCCAATGTAAATACCAATGAATGTGATGTCTTGATTGGCTTGGGGATGCGTTTTGATGATCGTGTGACGGGTAATGTGAGCAAGTATGCCAAGCAAGCGAAGATCATTCATATCGACATCGACAAAGCGGAAATCAATAAACTCATAAAGACGGATGCTTTTATTTTAGCTGATGCCAAAGAAGCCTTGTCTGGATTGATTGAAAAATGTGAAGAGAAGAAACACACTGAGTGGATTTCTACTTTTCATGCAATGGATACAATAGAATATGAAAAAGTCATCAAGGATGAGTTCGCTCCGACATGCAATGAACTGATGATGGCAGAAGTGATCAATTGCCTGTCAAAGAAAACAAACGGAGAAGCAATTGTTGTGACCGATGTCGGGCAACATCAAATGGTAACATCACGCTATTATAAATTCAAAAATCCTCGCACTAACGTAACATCCGGTGGAGCAGGCACGATGGGATTTGCTCTTCCCGCAGCGATCGGGGCGAAATTAGCAATGCCAAACAAGCAAGTAGTAGCCGTGATTGGTGATGGCGGTTATCAAATGACTGTACAGGAATTAGGTACAATCATGCAGTATAAAATTCCGGTGAAGATCTTAGTGCTGAATAATAATTTTCTGGGTATGGTTCGTCAGTGGCAACAGTTGTTTCACGCTAAAAGATATTCGTTCACGGAAATGGATAACCCGGATTTCATTAAAATCGCTGAAGCTTACAACATCAAAGCTAGAAAAGTAGTGCATCGAGACGAACTGGAAGCTGCGATACAAGAAATGCTGGATGCGAAGACTTCTTATTTTTTAGAAGCAGTAGTCGGAAAAGAGGACAATGTTTTTCCTATGGTGCCTGCCGGAGCAGGTGTGGGAGATGTGATTTTGGAAATACCAAGAAAATAGTTGATGGTTATTCGTTGTTCGTGTATTATGCGAGCAACGAATAACAAACAACGAACAACAAATAGAATGAAACAAGATTTTACATTAGAAGTAGCGGCCGATAATAATTTTTCTGTATTGAACAGGATCATTAATATCCTCAACCGTAGACGAGTGCGCATTAAGAAACTGATGGCGCACGAAAATGAAAATGATTTTCGCAAAGGTGGCGTTATTATGCTACTACACACTACTCCCGATATGATAGAGAAGGTTTCTACTCAGCTTGAGAAATTGATTGAAGTAGAGATGGTACGTTCACAAGAGGGAAGTCAGGTCTATTTTGAGTTAAGCGAGCGGATTGTGGATGTAGACTGAGAATGGTCGTTCGTTGTTGGTTATTCGTTGTTCGCACTCTGCGTAATAACAGCAAACAACGAATAACTATAACGAACAATTAACAACGAATTATAAACAACTAAAAACAAATAAAATGGCAAAGATTAATTTTGGAGGCACCTTAGAAGAAGTAGTAACACGTGAGGAATTTCCAATGGAAAAAGCATTGTCGCTTTTGAAAAACGAAACAATCGCAATCATTGGATATGGTGTCCAAGGTCCTGCACAAGCATTGAACTTACGCGACAATGGATTCAACGTAATTGTTGGCCAGCGTAAAGGATCTAAAACATGGGACAAAGCCGTGAGCCATGGTTGGATTCCCGGTGAAACTCTATTTGACATCAACGAGGCAGCCGAGCGCGGCACCATCATTCAATTTTTGTTATCCGATGCAGGACAAATTGCTGCGTGGCCTACGCTGAAGCCATTTCTAACGACAGGTAAGACTCTATATTTTTCTCACGGATTTGGCATTACGTTTAAAGAACAAACTGGTATTGTTCCGCCAACAGATGTGGATGTTATTTTGGCGGCACCAAAAGGATCTGGTACTTCTGTGCGTAGATTATTTTTGCAAGGCAAAGGCATCAACGCGAGCTATGCGGTATTTCAAGATGCGACTGGAAAGGCAACCGATAAAGCAATTGCATTAGGTATAGGTGTGGGTGCCGGTTATCTCTTCGAAACTGATTTTAAGAAAGAAGTCTACTCGGACCTTACAGGAGAGCGCGGAACCTTGATGGGCGCGATTGCCGGAATTTTTGAAGCTCAGTATGAAGTACTACGTTCAAAAGGTCATACTCCTTCAGAAGCATTCAATGAAACAGTAGAGGAGTTGACCCAAAGTTTAATGCCATTGGTTGCCGAAAATGGAATGGACTGGATGTATGCCAATTGTTCAACAACGGCACAACGCGGTGCTTTAGATTGGAAGAAAAAATTCAAAGCAGCAACACTTCCGGTTTTCAAAGAATTATATGAAAGCGTAGCAAGTGGAGCAGAAGCAAAACGCACGATCGACACTTGTAGCAAACCAGACTATCGCGAGAAGCTCGCAGAAGAATTGAAAGAAGTTCGTGAAAGTGAACTGTGGCAAGCGGGTGCGGCAGTACGCGCCTTGCGACCAGAGAAAAATAAAGTAGAGGCGAGCATGATTAACTAAAATGGTTGTTCGTAAGTCGTTGTTGGTTATTCGGTGCCAAACACATCTACTAGCCAACAACGGTCAACGATCAACGACCAACGAATGATCTCAGTCTTAAATCAACAAATCGACATTAACCGCGCGCACCTCGTTCTCAAAAACGTAGTGCTCAAAACTCCTTTGCAGTTTCATCGCAAATTGTCAGAGAAGTTTGGCTGCGAAGTGTACTTGAAGCGTGAAGATTTGCAAGTGGTTCGGTCCTATAAAATTCGAGGGGCTTATAATTTGATTCAAAGTTTGAACGAGGCAGAACGGCAACGTGGCGTTGTTTGCGCTAGCGCTGGCAATCACGCCCAAGGAGTTGCCTTCTCATGTAAACTACTAGACATAAAGGGAGTAATCTACATGCCTGCTATCACGCCTAAGCAAAAAATCAATCAGGTGAAAATGTTTGGTGGTAGCAATATTGAAATCGTATTGGTGGGAGATACGTTTGATGATTGCCAGGCTCACGCTTTGGAATTTACGAAGCAAAATAACAGTGTCTTCATACCACCGTTCGATCATGAAAAGGTGATTGAGGGACAGGGAACTGTCGCAAAAGAAATTTTAGAGGAACAATCCAATATAGATTATGTATTTGTCCCCGTGGGTGGTGGTGGTTTATCCGCAGGTATGGGCAGTTATTTTGCGACCTACGCTCCTCAAATAAAAATGATTGGGGTAGAGCCTCAGGGCGCACCGTCTATGAAAGAGGCCTTGGAAGCGGGCAAGCCGGTAATCTTAGTTTCTATTCAACGATTTGTTGACGGTGCCTCGGTAAAACGAGTAGGTGACCGCAATTTTGAGATTTGTAAAGACGCATTGGCAGACATGTTGCTGGTACCGGAGGGAAAAGTGAGTTCCACTATTCTTCAACTCTACAATGAAGATGCTATTGTTGCGGAACCAGCGGGAGCGTTGTCCATCGCAGCCTTAGATCAATACGCAGATAAAATCAAAGGAAAAAAAGTAGTCTGCATTCTAAGTGGGGGCAATAACGACATCGACCGAATGCAGGAGATTAAGGAGCGATCACTACTCTATGAAGGTTTGAAGCATTATTTTATCGTGCGCTTTGCACAGCGCCCGGGCGCATTGAAAGAATTTGTCAATCATATCCTCGGCCCAAACGATGACATTGTACGATTTGAGTTCATTCAAAAACATAACAAAGAAACGGGCCCAGCCTTAATTGGAATTGAAGTGAAATCTAAAGAAGATTTTGATTTTCTGATTGAGAGGATGAACAGCCACAAACTGAACTATACACTCGTCAATCAGAACGAGAACCTGTTCGAGTATTTGGTGTAGAAGAGTCTGCTTCAAATGTCTTCCTAATTGCATATCTTGGGGTTCTAATTCTTCTAGATATGAAACTCTTTCGAAAGATTCTCCTTGGTTTTGCAGCACTAGTTGGGTTAGCTGCCATCATCATTCTTTTGTTCTATCGGCAAGAAACCTATCAGCTATATAAGGTCCTTACCTTTTTCGATAAAGGTAACATCTCTGAAAACTTTCGAGGAGTAAAAAATATCTTTCCTACTACTACTGTCCCCAAGCCAGATCGCTCTGATATTTTTCCAATGAGCTCAAAGCCTTATTCATTGCCTACTTCCTTTCAGGTTAATGACTCAACTGTAGATACCAATGCATTTCTTGATTTTACGCTGACGGATGCTTTGATTGTCATTCAAAACGACACAGTTCGTTACGAATCTTATTCCAATGGATTCAAAGTTGACGATCATCATATTTCCTGGTCCATGTCTAAGTCGGTGGTTTCTGCTTTGCTAGGAATTGCCATTGGCGAAGGAAAGATAAAAAGTATTGAGCAAACAGTAACGGATTACCTACCTGATTTTGCAGGAACTGGTTACGATAAGGTGCGAATTAAAGATCTACTTCAAATGTCTTCGGGCGTTGGCTTCAATGAAGATTATGGCGATTTCAATTCTGATATCAATGTAATGGGAAGGTACTTTGCATTGGGCATGCCGATGGCCGATTTTGCCAAAACATTAAAAAGAGAGCGAACACCAGGCACATATAATCACTACGTGAGTATTGATACACAAGTACTGGGCATGATTCTGGTGAAGGCAACTGGCCAGCCAATTACACAATACATGAAGGAAAAACTTTGGTCTTCCATTGGAGCAGAATCAGAAGCTTATTGGATCGTTGACAAAGCGGGGATGGAGTTCGCCTTGGGTGGCTTGAACGCTACAGCGAGAGATTACGCAAAGCTGGGACAGCTATTTCTTGACACTGGTAAGTGGCAGGGCCGGCAAATTGTTCCCAGAGAATGGGTGTTAGCATCCATTACTCCCGATGCACCTCATGTGATGCCGGGAAAAAGAGTCAATGCTGCACTTGCTGATGGATATGGCTTTCAATGGTGGATACCTGTGGGAAGCAAGGGTGAATTTGATGCTCAAGGAATTTATGATCAGTTTATTTACATCGATCCAAAATCCAATACGGTAATTGTAAAACTTTCGTCTAACTACCATTTTAAGAATGACAAGAAGAGAATCTTTCACGAATTAGAAATCGCATTATTTAGAAAGATTGTTGAGCAGAGAATTTAATATCTACTGATGATCTCCAGCAATCTCCTTTTCGAGTACCTTTTCAACAAACTGATTTAAAGACATTTTTAACGTAGCAGATTTAATAGCTGCAAGTCGGTGAATTTTCGGCTTAAGCCTTACATTGAAACTCCCTTTGTATTCTTTATCTGGATCTTTTCCAAGTTCCTTGCAGGTAGCTATGTAGTCTTCCACAGCATCTCTAAATGCTTTTTTTAATCTAGCAACAGAGTCAGCTTCAAATGTTACCAAATCTCTGATACCAACTATTTTTCCGAAGAAGATTTCATCTTCATCACTGAACTCAACAGAGCCTGTATATCCATTATGTACTAAAACATTTTTCATAGTAATCCTTCTTCTTTTAAATGTTCAATGATCAATTCAATTACGTACATCTTTAAAATCGGCTTGGGGTGAGGCTCATGCAGGCTTACAGAAATCCTGGTTTTAGGGTTCATGAATTTTCTTCTTGATCCACCGCCTCTCAATTCTTGATATCCAAAATGGGACATGATTGCTTGTAATTCTCTCCATGTAAAGTCTCTTGGCTTACTTTTAAGCCTATCTAAGGCTTTTTGAAACTTACTCATAAACAAATGTAACTATATTTTAGTTACATCATAAAAGCTTAATCTACCTAACTTTATTATACGTTCTGTAATCGTTACCTTGGGGTTTATTAAAATCGGATGGCACAAGGATTATTAATTGATATGGACGGGGTAATTTATAGCGGTGATGCTTTAATACCCGGAGCCGATAAATTTATCGCCAGACTGCTGGAGCAAAAGATTCCATTCATGTTCATGACGAACAACAGCCAGCGCACCAGAGTGGATGCGGTACGCAAATTAGAGAAGTTGGGAATTAAAGTGAGCGAAGATCACGTTTACACCAGCGCGATGGCAACTGGAAAATTTTTAGCCAGTCAAATTCCCGGAGGCACCGCCTATGTTTTGGGCGAGGGTGGATTGATCTCCAGCTTACATGAAAATGGTATTACCCTGGTGAATTCCGATCCGGATTTTGTGGTGCTGGGAGAAGGTAGAAACTTTACGTTGGAAATGGTGCAGAAAGCAGTTGACATGGTTTTGGCTGGAGCAAAATTCGTGATCACCAATCGCGATCCATCACCTAAGAAAAAAGGCTGGGACAATTTAGGTATTGCTGCTACGAGCGCGATGATTGAAGAAGCTACGGGCGTAAGAGCATTTGTAGTAGGTAAACCAAGTCCGGTGATGATGCGCTCTGCCCGCAAAGCCCTCGGATTGGAAACAGCCGAGACTACTATTATTGGCGACACGATGGATACGGATATTCGCGGTGGTGTGCAAATGGGCTACAAAACAATTTTAGTGTTAAGTGGCATTACAAAACGCGATGCTCTTTCTCGCTATGCCTATAAACCGGATCTGGTGATCGATTCAGTCAACGAATTGAATTTGCCGTTGACTTGGTGGTAAAAATTGGATTCAAAAAAATTGAATAAATAAAAACAAACAAAATATGAAACGCACAGCATCCGCACACTGGGAAGGAGATTTGAAAACGGGAAAGGGAAGCGTCTCCTCACAAAGTACTGTACTAAACAATACGCAGTATTCCTTCAAAACCCGATTTGAAGATGGAGTTGGCACCAATCCAGAGGAACTGTTAGCCGCAGCACATGCAGGTTGCTTTACCATGGCCGTGAGCGCAGTACTTACACAAGCGGGTACTCCCCCAACCTCACTAGATACTGTAGCTACTTTAACTATGGAAGGATTGGATATCACCGGCATTCATCTTTCTATCCAAGGAAAAGTACCAGGTATTACTTCGGAGAAGTTTGTTGAAGTGACCAAAGGCGCAGAGAAAAATTGTATCATATCCAAAGCATTGAAAGTCACCATCACATCGGAATCGCTGTTGACGTAATCATCAACTAACACTCGTAAGCGAGTAAATTTTTCTGCTGATTTGAATTACAAGTCGTAGAAAAATTCTCATCTTCGTAACGATAATTTAATATCAAATCAATCGCCCCGTTAATCAGAAAATGATGACGGGGCGATTGCATTTTAAAGGCCTTACGCCAAACTAACAGTTGTTGAAGAGAGAAATGAGCCAGTTAAAACCAAAAACAATTTTTGAAAAGATTTGGGACAGCCATGTAGTGAAACGAGCGGAGGGCTATCCCGATGCACTGTTTATCGATCGCCATTTTATACATGAGGTAACTAGTCCACAAGCTTTTGACGGCTTGAAAAAACGGGGCATACAAGTTTTCAATACTTCGCGCACAACTGCCACAGCCGATCATAACGTGCCGACTAAGGATCAGCATCTTCCAATTAAAGAAGCATTGTCGAGACACCAAGTAGAAACGCTACGCAAAAATTGTAAAGAGTTTGGCGTTGAGTTATATGATTTAGGCCATGCCTACCAAGGCATCGTTCATATTATTGGCCCGGAACTAGGATTGACACAACCCGGAATGACCATTGTCTGCGGAGATAGTCACACATCCACACACGGAGCGTTTGGAAATATTGCCTTTGGAATTGGTACCAGCGAAGTAGAGCAGGTCTTGGCCACTCAATGTATTTTGCAATACAAGCCCAAGACGATGAAGATCGAAATCAATGGCAAATTAGGTAAGTGTGTGGTGAGCAAGGACATTATTTTATACATCATCTCAAAAATATCAGCCAGTGGTGCCACTGGCTTTTTTGTGGAGTACGCGGGCGATGCTATCACTAGTCTTTCCATGGAAGCACGCATGACGATTTGCAACATGAGCATTGAGATGGGCGCACGTGGTGGGTTAATTGCACCAGATGAAACCACTTTCAATTATATCAGAGGAAGAAAGTTTGCTCCGCAGGGTGAAGCGTTCGATCGTAAAGTAGAAGAATGGAAAAAATTAAAAACAGATGAGGGGGCAACCTATGATTCTGTTTTAACATTTGATGCTGCTGATATCGGTCCTATGATTACCTATGGAACAAATCCAGGTATGGGTATGAAAGTAACGGATCGAATTCCCACTGTGGAAGAGTTAAAAGAGATCAGCGAACAACGTTCATTTACCAAATCATTAGAGTACATGGGTCTTGAGCCAGGCTCCTCATTGCTCGGTAAGGCCATTGACTATGTATTCATCGGAAGTTGTACCAATGCTCGCATTGAAGATCTGCGCTTGGTAGCAGATATGGTGAAAGGAAAAACCAAAGCCTCTAACGTGGAAGTTTGGGTAGTACCCGGTTCGAAACAGGTAGAAGATCAGGCACGGAGAGAAGGACTTGATAAAATATTTGAGGCAGCAGGTTTTGAGCTACGAAGTCCCGGTTGTTCAGCATGCCTCGGGATGAACGAAGACAAAGTCCCTGCTGGTAAGTATTGCATTAGCACGTCAAACAGAAACTTTGAAGGACGACAAGGCCCGAAGTCAAGAACATTTTTAGCGAGTCCGTTGAGTGCAGCTGCTGCGGCAATTACCGGGAGAGTGACTGATGTAAGAGAGTTTGTATAATCGATGTTCGTTGTTGGTTGATCGTTAGTCGCGAATAACCAGTAACGAAAAACTAACAACGAGTAAGAAATGAGTAAAGATAAATTCACAACACTAAAAACAACTGCCGTTCCTCTGCCCAACGAAAACATTGACACGGATCAGATTATCCCTGCACGTTTTTTAAAAGCAACTACCCGTGAAGGCTTTGGTGATAATCTCTTTCGCGATTGGCGCTATGATGCGGAAAATAAGCCAGTACCAGAGTTTGTGTTGAATGACGCTAGATATTCAGGAAAGATATTAGTGGCAGGGAAAAACTTTGGTTGTGGAAGTAGTAGAGAGCATGCGGCATGGGCCATCTATGACTATGGGTTTAGGGTGGTGGTGTCCAGCTTCTTTGCTGACATATTTAAAAACAATGCCTTGAATAATGGATTGCTCCCCATTGTAGTTTCTGACCAATTTCTAAAGCACGTGCTACAAGCAGTCGAGGAAAAACCCTCTACAGAAATTGTAGTCGATTTAGAAAACCAAATTCTGCAAGTAGGTGCAGTGAAGGAAAGCTTTGAGATCAACAAGTATAAAAAAACCTGTATGATCAACGGGTATGATGATATTGATTACTTGCTGAGTTTGAATAAAGAGATTAGAGAATTTGATGTAGCGAATACATAGGCTTCAGGCCACAAGCCTAAAGCCACACGCTGCTCTGCCTGTAGCTTGAGGCTTGCAGCTTGTAGCCCCGTTATAGATAACACAAAATTAAGAAGTAAGCAGAATGACAAAAAAAATAGTAGTCCTTCCCGGCGATGGCATCGGCAAAGAAGTCACAGCCGAAGGAAAAAAGGTATTGGAAAAAATAGCCGAGTTGTTCGATCATCAATTTGAATTTGATGAAGCACAAATTGGTCACGATGCGATTGAAGCTAGTGGCAATCCGCTGCCGGACGAAACACTTGCAAAACTGAAAAATTGTGACGCGATTTTGTTTGGTGCGGTCGGTCATCCAAAATATGACAACGACCCGACATTGAAAGTACGACCAGAGCAAGGCTTATTGAAAATGCGTAAAGAACTTGGCCTTTATGCCAATCTTCGTCCAATCAAATTGTTTGATGAGTTGTTGGAGGCCTCTAGCATCAAAGCAGAAATATTGAAAGGCTCTGACATTCTTTTTTTCCGTGAATTGACAGGTGATGTCTATTTCGGAGAGAAGGGTAGAAAGGATGATGGAAACACCGCCTTTGATCTGATGATCTATCAGCGGTATGAAGTAGAACGCATTGCCCACAAAGCTTTCCAGGCAGCGCGTACCCGCAAAAAGAAAATCACCTCTGTAGACAAGGCGAACGTATTGGAGAGTTCACGACTATGGAGGCAAGTCGTTACTGAAATAGGTAAACAGTATCTAGATGTTGAATTGGAACATCAGTTTGTAGATTCGGCCGCCATGAAGCTCATTCAAAACCCAAGAAGTTTTGATGTAGTTGTAACTGGAAATCTTTTTGGAGACATACTAACAGATGAGGCTTCTCAGATTGCCGGCTCGATGGGGATGTTGGCGTCTGCATCGGTTGGGGACACCGTTGGCTTGTACGAGCCCATCCACGGAAGTGCCCATGATATCACAGGCAAAGGAATTGCCAATCCGCTCGCATCTATTTTATCTGTTGCCTTAATGCTGGATATTTCATTTGGCTTAAAAGAAGAATCAGAAACTATTATCAAAGCAGTAGAGCAAACACTGAAAGCTGGCTATCGCACAACAGATATTGCCGATTCGCATACCGATAAAAATAAAATTTTAAACACAAGCAATATGGGAAGTTTAGTAGTTGAGAAACTTGAAAAAGTGACAAGCGCTCAAGCTGTTTAATATTCTAAATTCTGACTTCAATATTCTAAATTCTAATTTATGAGCCACAAAATCCAAATATTCGATACCACTCTCCGCGATGGCGAACAAGTGCCGGGTTGTCAGCTAAAGACGGAAGAGAAGGTAATTATTGCAAAAGAATTGGAAGCGCTAGGTGTGGATGTCATCGAAGCCGGTTTCCCCATTTCGAGTCCTGGGGATTTTCTTTCCGTTGTAGAAATATCGAAGGCGGTGAAAAATGTTACTGTTTGCGGACTGACACGCTCGAAAAAAGATGATATCGATGTAGCTGCCGAAGCGCTGCATCATGCCAAGCATGGACGCATTCACACGGGTATTGGTTCAAGTGATGTGCATATCAAACACAAATTCAAATCATCGCGCGAGCAAGTGCTGGAGCAAGGCGTGTGGGCCGTGAAGTATGCTAAAGCAAAAGGATATGAAGTCGAATTTTTTGCCGAAGACGCGGGTCGTGCTGATCTGGCCTTTTTAGCTCAACTGACTGAGGCTGTGATTTCGGCAGGAGCGGATGTCGTAAATATTCCAGACACAACGGGCTATTGCTTGCCGCATTTGTATGGGAAACGTATTCAGTATCTATTTGAAAATGTAAAGAACATAGACAAAGCTGTCATCTCTGTTCATTGTCACAATGATTTAGGGCTGGCAACCGCTAATACTATTGCTGGTTTAACGAACGGTGCCAGACAGGCTGAAGTCACGATTAACGGAATTGGTGAGCGGGCCGGCAATACTTCCTTAGAAGAAGTGGCCATGATTTTGCAAGTGCATAAAGATTTGGATCTTTACACCAACATCAAGTCCGAACGGATTTTTGAAATTAGTCAGATGGTGCGCGAAATGATGCACATGCCGGTTCAACCGAACAAAGCGATCGTTGGAAAGAATGCCTTCTCTCACTCTTCGGGAATTCATCAAGACGGTTTCTTGAAACATGCCGAGAACTATGAGATCATCAATCCAGCGGACGTAGGGGTTCCGAATTCTTCGATCCTGCTTACAGCTCGTAGCGGTCGCGCGGCTTTAAAACATCGTGCAGAGTTACTAGGTTATCACTTCGAAGGCGAAGAACTAAATACGCTTTATGAAAACTTCTTGATCGTGGCAGACGAAAAGGGGAACGTAGACAATGAAGATTTGCAAGTACTTGTGGGAAACATGCCCGTGTTGTCTCGTTGATACTAGTAAAGTATAAGGGAGTTGTTTTGAAAAATTTTATTTCAAAATAGGGCACTTGGTTTTTGCTTGAACTCTAGCCACATTTGCCTTCACCTAAGCCTATGGAAAAAATCCCCCTCACCGACCGCAAGTACGTCCCTACATTCATCTTCGTCACCAGCTTGTTTATGCTTTGGGGCATTGCCATTTCTATGGGCGATGTGCTGAACCGGCATTTTCAAAAGGTATTGGGAGTTTCCTTAGCACAATCCGGTCTCGTACAGTTTTCTATTTTTGGTGCCTACTTTGTAATGGGCATTCCTGCCGGACTGTTCATGAGAAAATACGGTTATAAAAATGGTGTCATTATTGGCCTTTGCCTATATGCGTTGGGAGCTTTTCTTTTCATTCCCGCGGCCGGATCTGAATCCTTTGGATTTTTTAGAATTGCACTGTTTATCCTTGCCTGTGGCCTGGCTACTTTAGAAGCCGTTGCACATCCGTTCACCGCTGCCTTGGGTGATGAGCGAAAATCCGAACAACGACTAAATTTTTCTCAAACCTTCAATGCAGTAGGTACTATCATCGGACCAATTTTAGGTGGCGTTTTTATTTTGGGTGACGTACTTACGGGCAATACTCAAGCAGACTTGTTCTCTGTGAAAATGTTGTACTCTGCCATTGGCGCTACTGTTTTCATTATTGCTGTGGCCTTTTGGTTTACGAAAGTTCCTCCCTTGCAGGAAGCCAGAAATGCAACAGGCGCGCAGCGAAGCTATCGCGATCTTTTTCAGTACAAGCATTTTAAATGGGCGGTTGTCGCTCAGTTTTTTAATGTTGCTGCTCAGGGGGGAACATGGGCATTCTTTATCAATTACGCGGTAAAATATATGCCCGGTATGCTTGATCAACATGCAGCATTATACTTTTCATTAAGTATGGGCATGATGCTTTTGGGAAGAATAATTGGCACCTACCTGATGACATTTATTGCGCCAAATAAATTACTCGCACTATTTTGTTTAGGGAGCATCGCCATGTGCCTGGTGATCTCGCAGCACATGGGCTGGCTTTCTTTTGCCTGTTTGATCGGGTTGCAATTCACTTTCTCGATCATGTTCCCTACTATTTTTGGTTTAGGAATGAAAAACCTGAACGACTTGCGAGAGAAAGCGTCTTCCTTTATCGTGATGGGCGTAGTGGGTGGTGCCGTGTTCCCACCTATCATGGGTTATGTGGCTGACAAAACCAGTGTAGCCACCTCCTACCTCCTGCCGATCATTTGTTATTTTATGATTTTCCTTTTTGCCGTCAAGTTCTACAAGCCAACAGAAAACGCTGCTTAAATCGACAGGCAGCTCAATTTTCAGAAACAACCACTGTTGGAGTGAAACTTTTTTATGTTTTGTTCGTGTTTGGTGTACATGAAATATTTCACAGTAGCCTTTGTTCTCCTTTCGCTTACCGTTGCCGCGCAGGTGGATTGCACCCTGAAGCTGGAAAAAGACAGCATTCAGGTGTTTACATGTGCATCTGCCAATTCAAAATATAAAATGATCAAAGCCAACTTTGAGCTGGCGGCCAGCCCTGACCAATTGCAGCGTATGTTACTGGATATCGATCACTTGGGCGATTGGCAATACCGAACCGTCAGCGCAAAACTTTTAAAAACAGTCAGTCCGCAAGAAATTATTTATCATACCGAGGTAAGTGCACCAGTCATTGACAACCGTGATTTTGTAATCCAACTAAAAATAGAAAGAAAAGCAAACGATGAGTGGATCATTTCGGCCACAAGTTTACCAAACTTTATTCCTGCCAAAGAAGACGTAGTGCGCATCCCGATGTCGAAAGCAATTTGGAAAGTGAAGGAGAACGCACCTGGACGTTTATCCGTGGAGTATGTCATTGAAATTGACTTCGGTGGCGTGGTGCCCGTCTGGGTGGTGAATTCACTGGCACACAAAGCACCCTACGAAACATTTAAGAGTATGAAAGAGCAGATTGGAAGGTACGCAACAACCGGTAAGCCGTAGAGCTATGGTCAATGGTCGATGGTCGATGGTCAGAGGCGGGTAATCGGTAATCAACAAACAAACAACTACTTTCCCTTTGCTGTCTCCTTCGCCCACATATCTTTTAGCGTAACCGTGCGATTGAATATCAACTTCTTTTCTGTGGCATCGGCATCTAAACAAAAATAGCCCGTGCGCATAAATTGAAAGCGGTCGGCTTTTGTGGCCGATTGTATCGCAGGCTCTGCCATGGCGGTGGTAAATTTTATTGAATCCGGATGGAGTGCATCCGCCAACTCTCCAATTAAGGCAGGGTCTTCCACTCGAAACAGTCGGTCGTATTGCCGCACTTCTACCGGCACCGCATGGCGCGCACTCACCCAATGGATAACACCCTTCACGCTAAGACCAGAGGTGTCTGATCCACTTCTGCTTTCGGGCACATAGGTACAATGCAACTCGGTGATGGAGCCGTTCGCATCTTTTACAAACGTGTCGCACTTGATGATGAACGCACTTTTCAACCGCACCATCTGACCGGGTGCCAGCCTAAAATATTTTTTGGCGGGCACCTCCATAAAGTCATCCGCTTCAATCAACAATTCTTTGCCGAAAGGCATCTCACGCACGCCAGTGGATGGGTCTTCCGGATTATTCTCGCTTGTCAGTATTTCTTCCTGCCCTTCGGGGTAATTCGTAAGCACTACTTTGATGGGATTGAACACCACCATTCTGCGCAACGCAATTTTATTCAAATGCTCGCGTACGCAAAATTCCAGCAAGCCAATGTCGATCAGGTTCTCGCGTTTGGCAACGCCTATTTTGTCGCAAAACTCGCGGATACTCTCGGGCGTATAGCCACGTCTGCGCATCCCACTCAGTGTAGGCATGCGAGGATCGTCCCATCCGTTGACGTATTTATCGTTGACGAGCGCCAACAGTTTTCGCTTGCTCATCACCGTATAGGTCACATTAAGGCGCGCAAACTCATACTGATGCGAAGGGTAGATTTCCAACTTTTGAATGCACCAATCATAAAACTCGCGATGGGGCACAAACTCGAGCGTGCAAATGCTGTGAGTGATCTTCTCAATCGAATCGCTCTGGCCGTGTGCAAAATCATACATCGGGTAGATGCACCACGCATCGCCTGTGCGGTGATGATGTGCATGTTTGATGCGATAGATCACCGGATCGCGCATAAGCATATTGACGTGCGCCATATCTATTTTAGCACGTAGCACTTTTTCTCCGTCTTTGTATTTTCCGGCCCGCATGTCAGTAAAGAGCTGCCTGTTCTCTTCGATCGATCGACTGCGGTATTGATTGGCTACACCTGGTTTGGTAGGCGTTCCTTTTTGCGTGGCCATGTCTTCGCTGCTGCTATCGTCCACGTAGGCAAGATCCTTATCTATCAGTCGATGCGCAAAGGCATAAAGCTGCTCAAAATAATCAGATGCATAAAACTCGTTGGCCCACGCGAAACCAAGCCAACGCACATCTTCTTTAATGCTTTCTACATACTCTGTTTCTTCGGTGCTTGGGTTGGTATCGTCAAAACGCAGGTTAGTAGTACCCCCATATTTTTGAGCCATGCCAAAATTAAGGCAAATGCTTTTAGCGTGCCCCAGGTGCAAATATCCATTGGGCTCAGGTGGAAAACGCGTAGCAATGCTCGTGTACTTTCCTTCCTTCAAATCTTGTTCAACAATCTCCTCTAAGAAATGGAGGCTCTTTTCGTCTGCCATAGTAGCTGTAAAAAGTGCAAAGGTAGTTGTGATTGAGCAGCCAGAAAAATGGAATAAAAGTGTTTTGATTCGAAATGTGCTGCAAAGCACACACTTTTTTCTTATGGATGCAGAAAAGCTACAGTTGAAATTTACTTTCTGGCAGCTAACACTTCAGCCGGCAACACCGCACCACCTTTATTTCCAAAAGAATTTCGTACGTAGTTCAACACATCACTCACCTCGCTATCGCTCAAATCAAATGCATTCATTTCACCGTCATAGTCCACTCGGTTTACCGTCATGGGTCCCTTCACTCCTTTGAGTATCTGAATGATCGAGCGCTTCCTGTCGGCCATCAGGTAATCTGATTTTGCCAGTGGGGGGTATACGCCCTTAAGCCCCTCGCCTTTCTCCATGTGGCAGGCTATGCAATTAATATTGTAAATTTCCTGACCTCTGGAAATACTGGCCTTCAAATCAAAAGGTGACTTCTTTTGAAACGAAGAAAACGTGATGATTAATAGACTGAAAACAAAAAACAAAATACCTTTCTTCATATTCAATAAAATACTTTTTCAAAATCTAAACTATTCGATCGCATCCAAACTAAAAGGCAATTTTCTAATTCGCTTGCCGGTCAAATCAAATATTGCGTTTGTCAATGCGGGTGTAAAAGGCGGCAAGGCCGGCTCTCCAACGCCACCCGCTTTTTCTTCGTTGTCCATAATATAAATTTCAATTTCAGGCGTATCCTGAATGCGCGGCATTTTGTAGCTATCAAAATTTCGCTCTACCGCTTTTCCATCGTTGAAGGTCGTTTCGTGCTTGGTAGCTGCGCCCAATGCCATAATAATACTGCCCTCAATTTGTGCCTTAATAATATCAGGGTTCACATACCAGCCACAATCCATCACCGCCCACACTTTATCAATTTTAATTTTTCCAGTGGCGTCCCTTGAAACCTTTACTACTTCCCCCACAATGCTGGAAAAGCATTCTGTAATCGCCACACCATATCCTACCTTTGCTGAAGCTTCGGCAGGCAAGCCCTCATTTCTCTTACGTGCTTTCCAATTGGAGACTGCTTCTAACTTGTCAATCAACAATTGATATCGTTCACCCAAGTGTTGTCTTCGAAAATCGAGTGGATCTTTTTCTGCTTTAAACGCTAATTCATCTAAAAAACTTTCGAAAGCGAACGCGTTAGTAGATGCATAAACAGACCGCCACCACATTACAGGTATTGGTGAATCAAGTGGCGAATCACCAAAACTATAGTGTGGAATGGAATTAAAGTAACCCTCTAAAAATCCCTCAGTATCGCTGCCATTGTAAGACGATTTATCTGCACCAGGATTTTGCATGTCCATGTTTTGGCCGGAGATTTTAGTTTCGAAAGAACCTATACGCCCACCCTCTGTAACCACACCTTTACATTGATACACCATGCCGGGACGGAAGGGCCCGATAGTCATGTCGTCTTCGCGCGTCCAAACCACTTGAACGGGAGCCTTGATTTCTTTTGAAATCATCACCGCTTCATACGGGTAATCGGTAAAAGCCTTGCGCCCAAATCCACCGCCTAAAAAAGTCATGTTCACAATTACTTTTTCTGGCGGTAGTTTTAGATGACCACAAATATTTTGTTGAATCCAATCGGGTCCTTGAATAGGACCCCAAATCTCACACTTATCACCAGCAACGTTGGCCACACAGTTCAACGGTTCCATGCAACTGTGCGACTCATAGGGAGTTTCATAGGTGGCTTCTACTTTCTTTTCGGCCTTTGCAAAAGTCTTTGCTGTGTTGCCCATGGTGCGAAAAGAAATGGGATCTCCCTTGACCAATTCACGCATTTTGGCATAGAGTTCTTCAGAATTGTGGTGAAGAAAAGCACTATCATCCCAATCTACTTTTAAAACTTTTCTGCCTTGGATGGCTGCCCATGTGTTGGTTGCAACCACGGCCACTCCTTCACGCATATTATCAAATTCATCGCGATTCACTTTCAAGACAAATTTCACACCCGGTACCTTACGTGTTTCACTATCGTCAAATTTTACCACCTTTCCTTGAAAACGAGGACTTCTTTCCACCACCGCATACAACATTCCGGGCAATTTGAAATCTAACCCAAAAATAGCCTTGCCATTTACTTTTATGGGTGTATCCTTCCTGGGGAGAGGCTTACGAATAATTTTATAATCTTTTGGATTTTTCAACGTCACTTCTTTGGGGGGCTCGAGCTTCGCGGCTTCGGCCACCAAGTCGCCATAGTTGAGTTTCTTGCCAGATGCTTTGTGTATCACTTCACCATTTTCAGCATAACAATCACCGGCCGCTACTCCCCATCTTTTAGCAGCAGTTTCTACCAGCATATGCCTTGCAGATGCACCCAATCGAAGGAGTTTTTGATAGGAGCCTCTGATAGTCGAACTTCCTCCTGTTACCTGACTACCGTACTTTCTTCCATTGCCTGGAGCAAAAACAATATTTACCTGATCCAAAGAAACTTCCAACTCCTCAGCAATCATCTGTGGCACGGACTGGAACGATCCTTGCCCCATTTCTGAGCGATGGTTTACAATTGTAACCTTACCTTGCGTGTCAATCGAAATCCACGCGTTTACTTCTATGCTTGTGGTTTCAGCGGAAGAGGCCCTCACAATAGCCATATCTTTACCAGAGGCTGAAAAACCAATGCCGAGGGTTAGCGCGGTGCCTGTTAAACCTGAAATTTTAATAAAATTTCTTCTTGATAAATTCCTATCTGTCGTTTCCATGGTATTCTATTTTTGAGCCATCAGTTGAGCCGCTTTCTTAATTGCCTTTCGGATTCGCGGGTAAGTGCCACATCGGCAGATGTGACCTTGCATAGCCATATCAATATCTTTGTCAGATGGGTTAGGTTTGCTCTTCAATAGTGCACTCGCAGCCATGATCTGACCACTTTGACAATATCCGCACTGCGGTACTTGCTCCAGAATCCATGCGCGTTGCACCACATCGGAGTTTTCGGATGATAGCCCTTCAATGGTAGTCACATTTTTGTTTGCAGCCACCAAAACGGGAATTGAGCATGACCGAACTGGTTTACCTTCTAAATGCACGGTACAAGCACCACACTGCGCAATCCCGCAACCATACTTCGTCCCGGTGAGTCCCACCAGATCTCGAATGGCCCACAGTAAAGGCATTTTAGGGTCAGCATCTATGGTGTGACTTTTGTTGTTTAACTTTAAGGTGATTGTTGCCATATCATTTTCGGATAGATGCTAAAAGTATGAAATTTCGAACAACTAATTTTGAAATTTTGTCGCAAGAAAGGAAAACCATTCTCGCGCTGATTTTTGTCTCATGGATTTCATTGAGCGGCCTTTTTGCACAAAACAAAACATTGACCGTACAGATTTCGAATATCAAGGATGACGTGGGTCAAATTGCCGTAGCACTTTATAATTCCGAAAAGGAGTTTATGAAAACACGCTTTCAGGGAAAAATAACGAAAGCAATCAAAGGCGAGGCGCAGGTTACTTTTGATAATCTGCCAGCTGGTTCTTACGGCTTAAGCGTAATGCACGACAGTAATGAAAACGGAAAATTGGATTCTAATTTTTTTGGTGTGCCAAAAGAAGGTTTCGGATTTTCAAATGATGCAATGGGCAGTTGCGGTCCCCCCAGCTTTGCGAAGGCAAGAGTAAACCTATCGGCCGATAAGATGATATCAATTATACTAAAATACATGTAGTCACTATAAATTACCTTTTCTTCAAAGCTAATTACAATCGTTTGCGGGTGAGAAAGTTTCCTTTCAAATGGTTTTTGTTTAACCAAATTGGTCAGGGAGTGTTAGTTTCACCCCCTTATTATTTAAGTTCAGCCCAAAAAGACAAAATCAATGATCGATTTAAACACGCTTTTCCCATACACTTTCGACAAAAAGTATAGTAAATCAGTGGCTTATTTCTCGATGGAATTCGCCATTGATCAGCCACTAAAAATATATAGTGGTGGCCTCGGATTTTTAGCGGGCTCACACATGCGGAGCGCCTATGAGCTAAAGCAAAATATTATCGGCATAGGCATTCTCTGGAAAAAAGGGTATTACGATCAGGAGAGAAATCAAGATCAAACGCTAAAGGCTACCTTTCGAGATAAAGATTATTCATTTCTAACAGATACGGGAATTCTTTTTCCAATCACTATCCACGGTGCAAAAGTGTATGTCAAAGCGCTGTTGTTAAAGCCGGAGGTGTTCAAAACGGCTCCGCTCTTTTTATTGACAACGGATATCCCTGAAAACGACTTTTTGGCGCAAACCATCAGTCATCGCCTGTATGACCCCAATGAAACCACCCGAATTACCCAGTCAATCCTTTTAGGAATTGGTGGTGCCAAATTATTGGAGGAGTTGAAAAGGCCAACTGACATCTATCACATGAATGAAGGACACGCATTGCCATTGTGTTTTTCATTAATGGACAAATTCAAGGATTTGAACGAAGTTAAAAAGCGCGTGGTCTTTACAACACATACACCAGAGCTGGCTGGCAATGAAGCTCACAGCATCCCGTTGCTGAATAGCATGGGCTTCTTTAATGGGTTAACAGTAGATCAAGTGAATGAACTCGTGCACCCCGAACACGGGATACTCAACTATACCCTCACCGCACTACGCATGGCGAAGAAAGCCAATGGTGTTTCACAATTGCACGGTGAGGTGTCTCGCAAAATGTGGGGTGGTAATGATGGCATCTGTGAAATCGGTGCTATCACCAATGCACAAAACAGAACCTACTGGCAAGACACACTCTTGGAAAAAGCCTGTAGCAAAGACGATGACGATGCCTTGGCCGAACGCAAAAAATACTTAAAATATAAACTTTTCCGGGTAGTAGCGAATCAAACCGGTAAACTATTTGATCCCAATGTCTTGACATTAGTGTGGGCGCGCAGATTTGCGGGTTACAAACGCGCCAATTTATTGCTCTCTGATTTCGATAGGTTTCTAAAAATTGTAAACAATAAAGAATTCCCAATCCAAATGATTTGGGCAGGAAAACCCTATCCTGAGGATTACGCTGCCATCAATATCTTTAACGAAATCTATTGGAAAACGAAAGATTTGCCCAATTGTACCGTCTTAACCGGGTATGAGCTTTGGCTTTCTGCTCACCTGAAAAAAGGATCTGATTTGTGGCTGAACAACCCAAGAATGTATCATGAAGCTTCGGGAACGTCAGGAATGACGGCAGCAATGAATGGATCGATCAACCTCTCAATTCCGGATGGATGGGTTCCGGAATTCGCAAAACACGGAAAGAATTCTTTTATTATCCCTAAAGCTGACGACTCACTTTCAGTAGAGGAAAGAGATTTTGAGGAAGCTAAGAATCTACTCGACTTACTGGAGAATGAGATTATTCCAATGTATTATAAATCACCCTCTAAGTGGACAAAGATTGTTATAGCCGGGATGACAGATGTGCTTCCTTTCTTTGATGGTGGAAGAATGGCGCGTGAATACTACGAACAAATGTACTGGCCGGAAGCCATCACGTCAGCAAAAAAAGAAAAAGAAGCAGAGTTTAGTGTTTAGCCTTTTTTCATTTTTCTTTTAGCACCCAATTGTATTGATAAAATCCCACTGCGTAAGTAGCTGAGTTTTTCTTTTCTATATTGTTTGAGCCACTCTAGTTCTGTTTTCCCATCGGCCGCTAAATCCTTTTTGTACCACTCAAATATCTTGGACAATTCGTTTTTCTTATCCGCATTGTTTGTTTTTAACCAATCTGGATTGTTAAATGCAGCCGTTGTTCTTTCGTTTAGTTGCTTATCCAAATTCAATCCGTCAATCAAGGCACATAAAGCGCAACTTCACCAATGTTTTGTTTTATTTTATTTTCCCATAAGCGACCGAACCATTGAAGACGTACTTCTTCAAGTAGGCGTCTAAAGAATTGGTGAAAGCTGAAAGCTGGTCGCCACCAAAGCTCATTAGCGATGTAGCCAAAAAAAATAGTGTTACTAGCAAGGTTTTCATATGTATCTGCTTAGTGTATGTACGACAAAACCAATTGTGTATTGGATTTATCGTAGATTTAAAATCAAATGTATTCTGCGTCTAATCGTAAATCTTGTCATATGGTTGACAAACGATGTTATTAAAATTATTAACCTTGCCTAACCTATGAAACATATCGTCATCATCGGCAATGGAATCAGCGGCATAACTGCTGCTCGGAATATTCGAAAGCGCAGCAATGACAATATTACGGTAATATCCGCTGAAACAGATCACTTCTTCTCTCGCACCGCACTCATGTACATCTTTATGGGGCACCTGAAATATGAGAATACTAAACCTTACGAAGATTGGTTTTGGAAAAAAAATAGAATCGAATTGGTAAAAGATTGCGTTGAAAAAGTCGATTCGGAATCAAAAAAACTAATTCTGAGAAACCGGGGTAATTTTAAGTACGACATTTTAATCATTGCCTCAGGCTCAAAATCAAACAAGTTCGGCTGGCCAGGACAAGACTTGAAAGGGGTACAAGGATTGTATAGTTTCCAAGATCTGGAATTAATGGAACAAAATTCCAAAGGGATCAAGCACGCGGTGATAGTAGGTGGCGGATTGATTGGAATCGAAATGGCCGAGATGTTACTAACCCGAAAAATAGGAGTAACGATTTTAGTAAGAGAGAATGAGTTCTGGAGTAACGTCCTGCCGATTCAAGAGGCCAACCTAATCAGCCGACATGTGCGCTCACACCATGTGGATCTAAGGCTCAACACCGAGTTAAAAGAAATACAATCGGATGGCAATGGAAAGGTTAAATCGATCGTTACAAATAAAGGCGAAACTATCGACTGCCAATTTGTGGGAATAACCGTAGGCGTTTCGCCAAACATTGATTTTTTAAAAGGTTCCGGTATTGCAACAAAACGAGGTGTGCTGGTAAATGAATTTCTAGAAACCAATGTGCCTGATGTGTATGCATTAGGGGATTGCGTGGAGCGTAAATATGATTTACCTGGCAGGCGAAACATAGAGCAGGTTTGGTATACGGGTCGTATGATGGGCGAAGTAGTCGCACAAACAATCTGTGGAGAAAAAGCCAAGTATGAGCCGGGGCCCTGGTTCAACTCAGCCAAATTTTTTGATATTGAATACCAAACCTATGGCAATGTGTGGAACGAGCTGAAGTCCAATGAAATGGAATTCTATTGGGAACACACGAGCGGTGTCAAATGTGTGCACGTAGTCTGGGATAAAATCACGAATCAATTTTTGGGTATTAACACGTTCGGAATCCGTATGCGCCACGAATGCTTTGATAAATGGCTACGAGAAAAGAGAAGCATCGACTTTGTGATGGAACACTTAGTGGAAGCGAATTTCGACCCCGAGTTTTTCAGTCGGCATGAGGATGAGATTGTTAGTGAGTACAAGAAAGTAAATAGCTTAATCAGCCAGTGATGAAATACTTAAAATCGATCGGACTTCTACTATTCGTGATCGGCTTTGCATTGTTCAACGTTTCTTTTTTTTGGTCTGGTTACCAGCTTACTCCCGAGATTGTCAAGAGCCAGGTAAGTGATGAGAAAAAAGCAAATGCCCTCCTACTAGAAATAAAAGATATTATTGCGACTGAATCATCTTCCAATTTTAAGTTTGTCGCAGACTTGTCAGCAGCTTTTGAAAGAGTAAACGCAAAGCAACTGGCTACTTTTGGGTTGTCCAATACAGAGTTGGATAAGTTGGCTTCTTATAGCAAAGAAAAGTTTTCCATCTCCTCTGTAGATTCAGTATTTAGGGGCGAGGACGAGCAAAGCGTTTTTAAACGAAAAGCCTTCAGAGACAACGGCAGTTGGCTAGATGGACAAGCGACCTCGCGCAAACAAATTCAAAACGTAGCCGACAACATCAAAAAATATAGTATCATTAGTCAGTTTGGGTTTGACAGGTATGCTGTCAAGGATTTAAAATATTCAATCACCAAAGCTGCGGCAATCAGCCCGGTTAAAAGCAATCCTACTCTCTATTTGTTTCTAACCTTTGGCCTTTGCATAATCGGTTCTTTGTTATACATCCTTCCAAAACTGCAGTTGCCCCTAGGCATAAAGAACAATGGTATCTTTTTCAATGTTATGAAAAACGTTCAGTGGCTGGGTATTTTAACCGGTAGCTGGCTAATTGCTTTTTATGTATTTCTGTATTTCTATCCGGAATACATGACAAACTGGGTACTAATGGTAGATCCGGTTAGTCGCTTCTTAAGTGGCAACGAAGCAGGTCGGTTCTTCCTTTACGGCTTTATCTATACACTTTGCATTCTGATCATGGGCGTGCGAATGATTATCAACTATCGCCATAGCAAATACCAAATTTTACGAACGTGTTCAGTGATGTTCTTTCAAACCGCCTTTGCATTCCTCATACCTGAAATTATGATTCGTCTCAATCAGCCCTATTTTGATTTTAAAAACATTTGGCCGCTCGACTATTCATTCTTTTTCAATAATCGCCTTAACACTTTGTTGGCCAACGGTGGATTAGGAGTGTTTATGTTAGTATGGGGTATTGCCCTTATTATTATTGCTGTGCCAGTGTTGGTTTATTTTTTTGGCAAACGATGGTATTGTAGTTGGGTTTGTGGATGTGGTGGCCTGGCCGAAACCCTTGGCGATCCCTACAGACAACTTTCCAACAAGAAACTAACTGCCTGGAAAATTGAACGGTGGATGATTCATGGCGTTTTAGTATTTGCCGTGGTGATGACGGGTGGTGTACTCTATACTTACTTTACTAACTCATCTTGGGTTCTCTTTTTTGACAGCTACAAACTACGTGAAGTATATGGAGCATTCATTGGAGCAGGATTTGCGGGAGTGGTTGGTACAGGTTTTTATCCCCTGATGGGCAACCGCACCTGGTGTCGCTTTGGCTGCCCATTGGCTGCCTATTTGGGAATCATCCAGCGTTTCAAATCGCGATTTAGAATTACAACGAATAGCGGACAATGCATCTCCTGTGGTAATTGTTCCACCTACTGTGAAATGGGTATCGATGTTAGGTGGTACGCCCAACGAGGACAGAATATTGTGCGCAGCTCATGTGTTGGTTGTGGAGTCTGCTCTTCGGTTTGTCCTCGTGGTGTGCTTAACTTGGAAGTAAAAGAAGAAGATGGAAGATTTGGCAAGGCAATACTTATTGGGAACAATGGAATCAAGCTTTCCAACTAAACACAAACCCGGATTTAGAAACAATTGAATTGTCGGCTGCATTTGTGTAACTATTCGTTAGTCAAAAACGACATCTCCGCTTGAACTACAACATTCTTCAATTCATTGGGTATTTGGATACGATAGCTGGTTCCTTCCCCTAATGTTGAACTTAGACTTACCCATCCTTTGAGCTTTGCCACCGTTTCTTTGAAAATGAACAGACCAAGCCCTGATCCCTTTGAACCTACATTTGCTCTGTAAAACATATCAAAAACACGAGTTACATGTTCCTCACCAATCCCAATGCCGTTATCGATAAAATCAATCATAGCGAACTGTTCGTCAATCGTTACATCAATTTTTATAAAGGGGCGCGGCTTTGAAAGGTCAGCATATCGAATCGCATTTGAGATCAGATTATTAAGGACAATCGTTAATCTTCCACGATCAGAATAAAATGGAATCTGATCTTCCACTTTAACGTGTCGATCTATGCGGGAAGCCCCCTCGACAAACCGATGGTTGTCAAAAATATCTCCAATCAGCGAGTATAAGTCTATCTTTTCTATCGTTACTTCGAGTCGTTTATTTTTAGAATACCCCACAATCTGAGCAATAAAATCCTCCATTCTGTGAATACTTTCCTCCATCATCTGGAAATAGGGGCGCAAGTCTTCTTGTTTATTCTCGTATTTCAAAATATTCAGCAGCCCAAGCAGCGAGCTTAGGGGTGATCGCAGATCGTGAGCAGTGCTATATACAAAACTGTCAAGCTCTTGATTAAGCTTTTTTAGTGTCTTATTTTTTTTCTTTAAAAGTTGTCCCTTAGTTCTAATCTCTTTCATCTGCTCGTTTTTTTGACTGACGAGGTGGATGAATGAGCGTGTCAGTACCTCAATTTCTTCTGCCGCATTTGCAGCAGAGATGTCGATTTTTAAATCCTCCTTTTTCGAAATTGCACTTTCAATTGTTCTAGATAACTGCGCAATGGGCTCGGATAGTCTTTTTGAAATCCAATAGCCAGAAAAAAGCGAGAAAAAAATGGCTCCTAACACAATGCCGGTATAAAAAAGACGAGCCCGTATCTGTGCATTATTCGAAGCATCATAACTATACAGTGCCAACGTAACATATCTTCCCGTAAGCAGGTTACTTAGCTCATTCAACTCGTTACGTAAGCCAGCATAACTGCTTAATCCAATCTGAACTTGAACTTCCACCAATTCATTGAAAAATCGCAGGTACTCGATTAAATGAAAAATTGCCTGGCTGTTGCGAATGGGGTCTGCCCGTAATTCAACAAGAAGGTCGCTTGCCAGTTGATTAAGCGATTTTGCATAGTTTAGATCATGCCGCAGAAAAAAGTCCTTTTCATTTCTCCTCAAAGTGAGGAGGCTAAGCATATCCATTCGATACTCGTGCTCCTCTAATTTGTGAGCATGAAAACGCATCTGCCCCTCCAAACCATAGTCTTTGAATCCCTTTCTGAAAACCAGCTCCTCCAACTGCAAAAATTTCTCATCGTACTGACGGAAAAGGGTATCGATCTTTGACAGACTATCAATAACTCCATTTTTACTTTCCGAATAAATGTAGGCAGTGCCTGAACTGATTTTAGCTTTTAGGCTATCCCTTTTGCGAAAAAAATCACTCTCATGTGTTTCAAAATAACTACTATTGATCGTTTCTAGATCGAAAAAATCGTTATCGACCTTTATCAGGCTCAGTGTAGCAATTTCAAGCTGGCTAATTTGACTATGGATGCCAGCAATTTGATTTGTCCGATCGAGGAAAAAAAGAGAACCCATTGCTACACAAACAATCAGCAAGGTGAGAAATAAGAATCCCAACAACATTCTGCTGCGGATAGAGTTAAGTCGAAACATAATAAACATAAGTCTACAAAGATAGGAGGTCACTCAACCGCTGGTAACATTTGTCTGTTATCAAATTATTATCCTGAATGTTAGATATTTGCATGGCATACTATGAGTAAGATATATGTAATTATTCCTGCGTTTAACGAGGAAAATGGTGTGGGTCAAGTCTTACAGGAAATACCTGCGAGACTTGTCGATGAAGTTGTTGTAGTCAACAATGGCTCAACCGATAAAACAGAAATTATTTCCCGTGAAAATGGCGCTACCGTTTTACACGAAGCAACACCCGGATACGGGCGGGCGTGCCTGAAAGGAATTGAGTATATTAAAGACATAGCAAACAAACCAGATATAATTATTTTTCTAGATGCCGATCACTCCGACTATCCAGAAGAAATAACTCAATTGATTCAGCCAATCCTAGACAATCAGGCTGATCTTGTTATCGGTTCGCGAGCACTGGGCAACAAGGAAAAAGGCTCCATGACGCCCCAGCAGATTTTTGGCAATTGGTTAGCTACCCGACTTTTGAAATTGCTTTATAACGTGAGGTTTACGGACCTGGGCCCTTTTCGTGCCATCCGGTTTGATAAACTATTGGAATTAGACATGGAGGACAAAACCTATGGATGGACTGTCGAGATGCAACTTAAAGCCGCCAAGAAAGGTTTAAAATGTGTAGAAATTCCGGTGAGATACAGAAAGCGAATAGGCGTGTCGAAAATCTCTGGCACTGTAAAAGGTACGGTGATGGCCGGTTACAAGATTTTGTTTACGATATTTAAGTATTTATAAAAAGGCCACAAGCCACACGCCTCACGCAGCAAGCTTGAATCGTGTGGCCTGAAGCATGAAGCCAATGGAACTAGCGATAACCATACTCTACTCTCTCTCCCTACTTTACATTTTCTTGTTCAGTATAGGGCAGTTACACTTGACTTGGATTTATTTGAAAGCAAAAGAGAGAAAGCCTGCTATAACACCCGAGTTTATAAACTTTCCTACCGTTACCGTTCAACTTCCAGTCTATAATGAAAAATATGTAGTGGAGCGGTTGCTTGATGCCATCTCTCAATTTGACTACCCAAAAGAAAAACTGGAAATTCAGGTACTAGATGATTCCACTGACGAAACCACAGAAATCATTTTAAAGAAAATAGAATCGATGCGGCCACTTGGTTTAAATTTTAAGCTGATCCATCGAGAACAAAGAGTGGGGTACAAAGCCGGAGCGCTCGATCATGGTTTTCATATTGCTTCAGGAGAATTCATTGCCATTTTCGATGCGGATTTTATTCCCCCACCTGATTTTCTTAACAAAACACTGCCGTATTTCAATAATGAAAAAGTGGGAGTAGTGCAAACACGGTGGGGGCACATCAATAAAGACTATTCGATTCTCACCCAACTTCAAGCGTTTGGTTTAGATGCCCATTTTTCAATCGAGCAAACAGCGCGCAGCGCGGCCGGGAGTTTTATCAACTTCAACGGAACCTGTGGCGTGTGGAGAAAAACGTGCATTACCGATGCAGGCGGTTGGAGTAATGATACATTAACTGAAGATCTAGATCTTAGCTACCGCGCGCAACTTAGAGGGTGGAAATTCGAATACCTGGAAGATGTCGAAACGAAAGGTGAGTTACCGGTGATCATGCCAGCCATCAAATCACAACAATACCGTTGGAACAAGGGAGCAGCCGAAACGGCCAAAAAAAATTTCGGAAATGTTTTGCGTTCATCACTTTCATGGAAAAACAAAACTCACGCATTCTTTCATCTTTTTAACAGCTCGGTGTTTATTTGCCTTCTGCTGGCGGCCATGTTGAGCATTCCCATGCTATACATCAAATCGAGACACCCCGAGATTATTTGGCTCTTTAATTTGGGAATAATCTTTTTGGGTGGTTTTTTGTCGATTACTCTTTTTTACTGGGTTGCTACAAAACGATTTAATCCAACAAATCGTAAAGCTATTTTTTGGTCGCTTTATCCCCGATTCCTTATTGTATCGATGGGACTTTCGTTGCACAATGGATTAGCAGTGGCCGAAGGATTACTTGGGCGTAAGACACCCTTTATCCGAACACCGAAATTTAATGTTACAATTAAAGGAGAATGCTGGAAATACAATTCCTATATCAAGACAAAGATTAACTTGCTCACGTTGCTGGAGGGATTACTGTGCTTATACTTCGCTTTTGGAATAGTCGCTGGAATTCTTTTGAAAGATGGGGGATTGATTTTCTTCCATGTCATGCTAGCGTTGGGCTTTGGTGGCGTTTTCTATTATTCAGTGAAGCCTGCCTTGAATGCATAAGCAAAAGCCTCTTAATTATTTTCTGTTACTTATATCTTTCATTTCCTATTGTTTAGTTGCATTCCAAATTGAGCGATATGAGACCACCCCACTAGTGGTGAGTTTTTTACTTCTCTTTTTGATCTACGCATGGATTCTTCGAAGTGAAAGTGAAAGCGAGATTTCATTTTGGATATTTGCCTCCATTCTATTTAGACTTTGCTTTCTTTTCTCCACGCCACTTTTGTCCGATGATTTTTATCGATTCATATGGGACGGAAGACTCTTGGCTGCTGGTGTTCATCCATTTGCAGAACTACCCCGCTACTACATTGAAAACAACAGTACGATTCCCGGGATAGATAAAAGTCTGTTCAATAAACTCAACAGCCCTGACTACTTCACCATTTATCCTCCGGTTAATCAATTCATTTTCTGGGTGGCAGCCAGGCTATCGTTTGGCTCTATCTTATCAAGTGTTATTGTTATCAGACTATTTATAATCGCTTCAGAGATTGGGACTATTTGGTTGATCAAAAAGATACTCCATCATTATCAGTTGCCAGCACGAAACGCATTGCTTTACGCCCTCAATCCACTTGTTGTTATAGAGCTCACGGGCAATCTTCATTTTGAAGCTTTGCTGATTTTCTTTTTGCTGTTAAGCTATTGGTTGCTTATAAGAGGCAAATTGATTTCATCGGCAATCAGTTTCAGCCTCGCTATTTGCACAAAGCTGGTTCCGCTAATTTTCCTACCGTTGATGTTTAGTAGATTGGGTTGGAAAAAATCTTCTATTTATTATTTAATTGTTGGCGTGTCCACCATTTTACTTTTTCTTCCTTTGCTTAATGCTGAAATAATTTTAGGATTCAACGAAAGTATAGGCTACTACTTCAAAAAATTTGAGTTCAATGCAAGCATCTACTATTTAGTTCGTGAGTGGGGCTTTTGGAAATATGGGTACAATATCATTCAAACGGTTGGGTGGAAACTGGCGGCCTATTGCACAGGGGCCATTCTCCTGTTTGCGGCCATTGACGGCATTAAAGTCAATCGACTAACCAACATCGAATATCGAACATCTAATATCTTTAACGCATCTCTTTTCGTCCTTCTCTTATATCTTGCGTTTGCTACCGTTGTCCACCCCTGGTACACAACAACGCTACTAGCCCTTTCCGTTTTTACTACTTTTCTTTTCCCCGTAGTTTGGACCGCGCTAATATTTTTGACTTATACTGGGTACAGCCCTGATGGATTTTCTGAGAACTTATGGATTACTGCGTTCGAGTATGTTGTAGTATTTAGTTACCTTGTCTGTGAACTGATATGGAAAAAGGAAAAATTATTTGCGTAGTCTTACTTACTTTGACATATTCTGCCTTCGCACAAAGTGAGTATGATAAAAAGTTAAAATCGCTCTATAGAAATAGCGTAAAAACGATAAAGCCGGCAGACTTGAAAGCGCTTGTCACAAAAGGTGAAAAAATAACCATTGTAGATACAAGAGCCCCCGAAGAATTTAATGTGAGTCATCTCAAAGGTGCTCAATTTCTTAACTATGATTCGTATTCAACCGAGGATCTCAAAAAACTTCCCAAAAATGAAAAGATAATCGTGTATTGTAGTGTGGGTTACCGAAGCGAACGAGTGGGAGAAAAGCTACAAAAGCTAGGCTACCAAAATGTGTACAATATCTATGGAGGCATTTTCGAATGGAAAAACGAAGGGATGCCGGTTGTCAACTTGCACAATAATCCAACTGATAGCGTTCACACCTACAATAAGAATTGGTCGAAGTGGCTACTGAAAGGTGTAAAAGTTTATTAAATTTGACTATTGTAGAGACCAAAAAAAGCGCATGAAGACAAAAGAAGCTTTTCATAAACTCATTGATGAAATCAAGGACGAAGAAGTTTTAAAGGGTTACTTTCAATTGATTCGTCAATTGAATATCAACCAAACGGGAAGTCTTTGGAACACGTTAAATCAAGAAGAAAAGGAAGAACTCTTGCTTTCATACGATGAAAGTCTTAACCCTGATAACCTTATTAGCCACAACCAAGTAAAGCAACAGCACATTAAATGGCTAGAGAAATAGTCTGGACAAAAAGAGCGAATAATAAGTTCAATAAAATTTTGGAGTATCTTGAGTTGGAGTGGGGAAGTCAGGTAACAAAAAATTTTGTCATCAGAACTTACACGATCCTAGATCTCATTTCTGATCAACCTGAAATCGGATCACTAGAAAATCAAGAAAAGAATATTCGAGGCTTTTTGCTAACCAAACACAATCGGCTTTTCTATCGAACAACAACTAAAGAAATAATTCTGTTAATTTTTTTTGATATGAGATCAGGATCTAAGAGAATCAAATTCTAGAACTGAAGCATGCAATCAAAAAATCTTCTTATCATCTTCTATCGCAATCCTGAACTCGGAAAAGTAAAAACCCGATTAGCTAAAACCCTTGGCGATGAAAAGGCGCTTGCTATTTATCTCAAGTTATCTTCACACACGAGGGCCATCACCGAAAATTTAGCAATCGATAAAGTAGTCTACTATTCCAATTTTGTGGATACGGAAGATGTATGGCCCAATACCACGTTTCAAAAAAAACTGCAGAACGGAAATGATCTGGGCGAGAAGATGAATAATGCTTTTGTTGAAGGATTTCAGAGCGGATATGAACGGGTTTGCATCATCGGCACTGATTGTTTTGAGTTAAGTCGAGATATTATCAAACAGGCATTCGACCAACTACATACAAACGATGCAGTCATTGGCCGGGCTAAAGATGGTGGCTATTATCTACTCGGCATGAAAAAACCGATTCCAGTGTTATTTAAAAACAAAGCGTGGAGCTCTGACACCGTTGCAACTGATACAATCCAAAACTTTAAAGACCTAAGTTTAAGCTACGCTCAACTTGCAGTTTTAACAGACGTGGATGAAGAAAAAGATCTTCCCTCCAACTTCGTGAAAGTATAAATAAGAATCGGTCAGACGAGCTTTTCTAAATCGCGAACCAAAATACGTTTCCGATCAAAATTAATCAGGTTCTTTTCCTTTAGATCATTCAAGATCGTTGTGACTGTCTGACGTGATGTACCCGTCAATGAAGCAATATCCTGATGGGTGAGTTTAGTTTGAATGAGTGTTTCGAAGCCCACCTTTTTTCCTTTCCAGGACGCAGCGTCTTTAATAAATTCTATAATTCGCGTACGGGCATCTTTAAATACAAGTAATTCTAATTTCCTCTCCAGTTTCATCAAACGCAGCCCTACAAACTTAAGCATCTTAAAACTGAGCTCGCGATTGTCATACATGAGTTCCTTCATTTCGTCCAAACTTAATGGACAAATGGTGCAGTCATCCATCGCTTGAGCAAAATCTCTTCTCGTCTCTTCCCCAGCAAGAACTAACTCGCCAAATATTTCGCCAGTCGATAAAATGGCGGTCGTAATTTCCTTTCCTTCATCAAGGTAGCGTCCTATCTTAACACGACCATTTACGATCATGTAAATATGGGTGGCTTTGTCATCCAAGAAGTAGATAAACTGATCGCGCTTAAAATTTAAAAAAGTGTGCCTCCCAGCCATCGCTTTAACCTTGTGCGGGCACAGCGTGTTATATAGATTGACACTCTCAAAATACCAAAGGGCAGCCGCGTTATTCATCATTCTTTACTCCTTATTCACTAAGTTAGCGCAAAATATCACATAAAAGTTCATGAGTGGATTGCGATTGAGTGAAATTTGGATATATCCTATCAAATCAATGGGTGGCATTCGCTTAAATTCGGCAAAAGTTGCTGGCAAAGGACTGGAGTTTGACAGACGATGGATGCTGATAGACGAAAACGATATGTTTGTTACCCAGCGCAAAGTCCCCGACCTGGCACTTTTTAAACTGGAGATGAACCCTGATTCCTTCACGGTCGGGTTCAAAAAAGAGTCAATCCAATTGCCATTTTATTCAGCTTTATCATCCGAGCCTATACGTGCCACCATCTGGGATGACTCTGTAGATACCATTGAAGTTCATAAAAGCTATAGCAACTGGTTTTCAAATAAATTAGGATTTAAATGCAAACTAGTTTCGTTTCCAGAGGGCAATGCTCGTTTAGTTGACCCGCAATATGCCGTCAATCATGATAATGTAAGCCTCGCAGACGGGTATCCTCTTTTGGCCATCGGTCAAAGCTCACTAGATGATCTTAATCAAAAACTTGAATCACCCGTGCCGATGGATCGCTTTCGACCCAATCTGGTTTTTACAGGTGGGCGACCTTACGAAGAAGATTCATGGAAAGAGTTTACAGTTGGCGTTAATAAATTTAGGGGAGTAAAGCCCTGTAGCCGATGTGTACTCACTACCATCGATCAACTTACAGGAGAGCAAGGAAAGGAACCTTTAGCAACCTTGGCAACCTATCGCAAAAAAGAAAATAAAATTTACTTTGGGCAAAATGTTTTATCTATTGATCATTATGAAATACACGAAGGCGATGAAATTATTTTTTAGAAGTTACCAGTTGCAGGTTGCCAGTTACCAGAAACTAGATACCGGGAACCGGAAACATTTGCTAATTGCTTTAAGCTTTCTATTCCTTCTATCCTGTCAGCCAAAAGAAAAAGAGTTGCCCATTTTTGGCGAGCGCGATGTGATTGGAAGCGATACCATCTACCATACCATTGCAAAGTTCCAGTTTGTAGATCAGGACAGCGCTTTGGTGAACAATGAAACCTTCAAAGATAAAATCTATGTAGCCGATTTCTTTTTTACCTCTTGCCGCACGATCTGCCCGATTATGAAAACGCAGATGTTGCGTGTATACGAAGCAACTCAAGAAATGCCAGATGTGCTTCTACTTTCTCATACCATCGACCCGGAGTATGACACGGTTGCACTCCTGCATGATTTTGCAGAACGATTGGAAGTAGAAAGCAAGCGTTGGCACTTTGTGACCGGAGTGAAAGATTCAATCTATAAAATCGCACAAACAAGTTACTTTGCAACTGCCATGGAAGACAAAACTGAACCAGATGGTTTTATTCACAGCGGAGCATTCCTACTGATTGATAAAAAAGGAAGAATAAGAGGTAAATATGATGGCACTAAAGAGGAAGAAGTAAATCGGTTGATTGTCGACATAAAGAGATTAAGAAGATTGTGAATCCAAAATTCAAAATTCAAAATTCAAAATTGAATGCTTTTTTTTGGATAGTATGCGGTTGCGTACACCTTGCAGCTTGTGGGCAATCATCCAACAAGGACATGAAGTTTCAACAGTACTTTGTTCAAGGCGAGCAACTATACCTCAAAAACTGCAGTAATTGCCATCAAAAAAAAGGCGGAGGATTGGGTCGACTATACCCTCCGCTAAACAAATCTGACTACATGGATCAACATCTAGAAGATGTGATCTGCCTCATGAAAAATGGAATTGAAGGCGAGTTGCTTGTTAATGGCAGAAAATACAACAAGGAGATGAAGGGCATACCTTCGCTCACTGAACTTGAGATCGCTGAGATCGCTACCTATATCTACAATTCTTGGGAACATCAACGCGGTATAATAGACATACAGGCGGTTAACGAAGCGTTGAAAAAATGTCCCGAATAGACCATTCCACCAAAAATGGTCTCTCTGTGATATTTTTAATTTTTGAGAAATAGCATTACTTTTCCCTAATGTCAAGGCCGCACGTAAGTCGATTCAACAAAAGGAGGGCGCTCGTTCTAATGTGCGCAATAGCGGGAGTATATGCTACGCTGCTTGCCCTTCTCATGTACGCGGAGCAAGAATCGCCAGATCGAAAAATGGTCACTTTTCAGGATGCCATATGGTATTTGATGGAAACGTTAACTACTGTAGGTTATGGTGATGTTTTGCCGGTAACCTATTGGGGGAGGATGGTAGGCTTGGTATTTTTAGTTCTGAATCTTGGTGTTTATGGTTTAATAATTGGACAGATCGCAAATTTTATGAGTACAGTACAAGAAAACAAGAAGTTGGGTCTCAGCGGAACCAGTTTCAAAAACCATGTGGTCATAATTGGGTGGAATGATTTCGGCCACTCGGTCATCAGCCACTTGGTGGGAGCAGGTAAACAGGTAGCCGTGGTCACAAAGGATCGAAATAATATAGATATGATCAGGGAGTATTACAATGAGGACAAAGTATACACCCTCTACTCTGACTATAACAATTTTGAGTTGATGGAAAAATCAAACATCGTAAATGCATCCATCGTATTCATTAATCTGAATGACGACACGGAAAAACTGGTTTATATTATCAACATCAAAAAGCATTTTCCTAGTTTGAACTATGTAGTCACTTTAGACAACGGCAATCTGAAGAGCACATTTCAGGCAGCGGGTGTGATGTATACCATTTCAAAAAATGAAATTTCATCAAAGCTATTGGCCAGTTACATCTACGAGCCCGATGTTGCGCTTTTCAGTGAAGAGTTGATTGCCTACGCCCATGAAGAACACGAATACGACATGAAGCAAGTCATGGTAAAACAGGACAATCCTTTTGCGGGGACGTTTTACGATAAAGCTTTCTTTGACCTAAAAAAGAGTTGCAATGTGGTGCTTATTGGCCTAGTTAAAACTATTGACGGAAAGCGAAAACTCTTGAAGAATCCTGAGGGATCGTTAAAGATCGAAGTAAGCGATTACATGGTGATGATGATGGATGGCAAAGGTGCCGACCGTCTTCGGAAGCAATTTCATATTGAGGAGGGGATATAAAAAATCGGGTCGTCTGCTTGAAGCAGAGAACCCGATTTTGATTTAGAAAATGAATCTCTATTTGGCTGGTGCTGTACCTCCGGTCTTTCCAGAGCCAGAAATCGAATTTCTCATCTCTGTGTCGGCCTGTACATTCTGCATCTTGTAATAATCCATCACACCTAAGTTACCATTAAGGAACGCTTGTGCAATTGACTTAGGAATTTCAGCCTCTGCTTCAATTACTTTCGCACGGGCTTCTTGCGCTTTTGCTTTCATCTCTTGCTCTACTGCTACGGCCATTGCTCTGCGCTCCTCAGCTCTTGCTTCAGCTACACGCAAGTCCGCAGCTGCCTGATCGGTTTGCAATTTTGCGCCAATGTTTGCGCCTACATCTACATCAGCAATATCAATGGATAAGATTTCAAAAGCGGTACCTGCATCTAATCCCCGAGAAAGAACCAGTTTGGAAATTTTGTCAGGATTGGCCAATACTTCTTTGTGTGAAGCAGCCGAACCGATAGAGGTAACAATGCCTTCTCCAACACGCGCTAAAATGGTTTCTTCACCAGCGCCCCCAACTAATTGAGCTAAACTCGCACGGACAGTTACACGTGCAATGGCAATCAATTGAATACCATCGGCAGCTACCGCAGCTACCTTTGGGGTGTTGATTACTTTTGGATTTACTGAAATCTGAACAGCTTCAAACACATTACGGCCCGCCAAGTCAATGGCAGTTGCTTGCTTGAAAGTCAAACTGATGTTTGCTTTATCTGCCGAGATCAATGCTTTAATAACATTTGGCACATCACCGCCAGCCAGGTAATGGGTTTCCAAATCGCTAGGTGTTAACGGAATGCCAGCCTTTGTGGCGGTAATCAAAGAGTTAACGATGATACTTGGTGGAATTTTTCGAAGTCTCATCCCGATTAGTTGACCGATTGTAACCCTTACTCCAGAAAAAACAGCTGTAATCCACAAACCTACCGGCACAAAGTAGGTAAACATGAAAAACGCTATGATGCAAACAAAAACAATGAGAATAAACGCTAAGTCCATAATTTTTACTTTTTAGTTAATGGGTTCTATGATTATTTGGTTTGATACTATTTTAATTACTCGGATGCGACTACCACTATCCAAATAGTCGCCATTGGTTTTTACTTCTACAATTTGGTTGTTCAACTCCGCTTTACCTATAGGGCGCAAGGCAGATATTGTAGTACCCTCCATTCCAACCAACAACTGATCTAACTCCCCCTCATTTACTTTGCTTTTATTGGACGACTTTAGCGAAAACCGACTCCACACATTAGTTGTAAAGGAGAAATACAAAAGCCCCCCGCTGGCGACAGATGTGCTGCCCAACATCACCCAGCCGACTTCGCTGCCAAAATACTTAAAGCTCAACCCAACGCCCACTACCAAAAAACAAAAACCTATGATCCCTACCACTGTTGTGCCCGGAACAAAAATGACCTCTGCCACGACCAAAAGAAGGCCAAACACTACTAACGATATCACGGTTGACCACTCTGCCATTTAACTTTCAATTAATCGATTGGCAATTTAGCCAAATATCAACTAGAAAATACTATTAACTTTTTATGACGCTAAAGCAATTGATCATCGGACAATTGAACATTTGCCATTTTTCAATATGCTCTTGCAAACAAAACGCGTTGACTGGAAGGCTTCCGCGAAAAAACACACTTCCCCTCCTCGAGTTCTCCGTCTAACGGAATACAACGAATAGTGGCTTTCGTTTCTTCTTTTATTTTTGTTTCTGTTTCCGCTGTCCCATCCCAATGAGCGGAGACAAAACCACCCTTCTCATCCAATACTTTTTTCAATTCATCGTACGAATCGACTCTGGTTATTTTTTCGTTTCTGAATTTTAACGCCTTCTGATAGATATTTTGCTGAATATCTTCCAATAGTTGAGCGATTTCACCTACTACTGAATCCATCTGCACTACTTTCTTTTCTTTCGTGTCTCTGCGCGCAACCTCTACCGTTCCGTTATCCAAATCACGCGGCCCGATAGCGATGCGAACAGGCACCCCTTTCAATTCATACTCAGCAAACTTAAATCCTGGCTTTAAATTATCACGATTATCAAACTTTACAGATAAGCCCAGAGCTCGCAATTCCTTGGCAATGCTTTCGGCCTTTGCAGAAACCTTGTTCAGTTCTTCTCCGCTTTTGAAAATAGGAATGATGACCACGTGAATGGGGGCCAACTTAGGAGGCAATACCAATCCATCATCATCAGAGTGCGCCATAATCAATCCGCCAATCAAGCGAGTACTTACTCCCCATGAAGTCCCCCACACTTTTTCAAGTTTTCCTTCTTTATTGGTGAATTGAACGCCAAAAGCATCCGCAAAATTCTGACCTAGAAAATGAGAAGTCCCCGCCTGCAACGCTTTTCCATCTTGCATCATCGCTTCGATACAATACGTATCAACAGCACCCGGGAAACGTTCTCCCTCTGATTTTTTTCCTTTGATCACCGGCATAGCCATGAATGTTTCTGCAAATTCTGCATACACATCCAACATTTGCTTTGTCTCTGCGATAGCTTCCGCTGAAGTGGCGTGTGCCGTGTGACCTTCCTGCCAGAGAAACTCTGCCGTACGTAAAAAAAGTCTCGTGCGCATTTCCCATCGCACTACGTTTGCCCATTGGTTGATCAACAAAGGCAAATCGCGATACGATTGAATCCATTTTTTATAAGTACTCCAAATAATAGCTTCGCTGGTTGGGCGAACAACCAGTTCCTCTTCCAATTTCGCTTCCGGGTCAACCATAAGCTTGCCCGGCCTGGTAGGATCCGTCTTTAATCGATAATGCGTTACAATTGCGCATTCCTTCGCAAAACCCTCGGCATTCTTTTCTTCCGCTTCAAACAAGCTTTTGGGCACAAACAAAGGGAAATAAGCGTTTACATGCCCCGTCTCTTTAAACATTTTATCCAATGCTTGCTGCATTTTTTCCCAAATGCTATACCCGTAGGGTTTGATCACCATACAGCCACGAACGTCCGAATTTTCAGCCAAATCGGCCTTTTTTACTAAGTCTATGTACCATTGCGAATAATCGTCTGCACGGCTGGTGATCTCTTTTCCCATTACTTTTAAGCTTTGTTGCGTTTTGAACGCGCAAATATAGAAGGAATGCCAGTATCCTTTCGATCAGTGGTTTCCCAATATTAGAAATTAACCTACGGCTACATTTTCTCGACAAATTTGGTAACTTTCTATATCTAGAATGACTAGATTTACGTTAATAACGTAGAAACAATATAGAAACAATAAATTTATCTGTATGAAAACGAGATTTGCTTTCCTTTTTCTAGTGTACACCGTGGTTCTTTCAACTGCTGTGGCGCAAAGCAGAGAAGATGATGATATGTATTTTACTGCGAAAGATCGCGCTGTCTTGAATGCTGCATTGCAAAAAGATAGGCAGGAAATTTTTGCCTCTTCGAACGTGAGACGAATCACCGAAAGTGAAACGGCTGCTACTATCAACCCTACAGATAGCTATTCTGCAAGAAATGTGAATCCTGAATATATCTCGGGCGCAAAGGTGGGAAGCAGTGCTATTGCCAGCACACAATATTTTACTCCAAACTATCAGCCAACTAGCGTGAATCAAAATTTAGCCAGCAGTTGTGCAAGATGTGGATTTAATACTTTCAATAATAACGGGTTTAACAACGGCTTTTATAGTCCTTATAGCAGATTTGGAAACCCTTATGGAATGGCAGGGATGGGAATGATTGGTATGGGAATGAACCGCTGGGGCTACAGTAACTTTGGCATGATGGATCCTTGGATGATGAATAGTATGAATGGTTTCTATCAGCCCGGGTTTTCAATTGGTTTTGGATGGGGAAATGGGTGGAACAATTTTTACAACCCTTGGGGATTTAACAATTGGGGAATGAACTCTTTCTACGGAGTAGGCTGGGGTATGAACGGTTTTTATGGCAATGGATGGAACACATGGGGCAATCCTTGGGGTTGGGGTATAGGAACCACCGTGGTTATTGTAGATCGCCCAAGACCTAATTCATCGCGCGGTGAAGAGATAGATCGTTATTATAGTACGAATGGAAACCGTGGAGGTGGTAATTCAGGTGGTCGAGTTGCCACAACAGATAATTCTCAACAGTACTATAACAGGGCTTGGAGAAACGATACAGCCACACCGCAACGAGGCTCTACAACTTGGAACAATACCCGTTCTTATCAACAAAGCTACAATGGCTGGAACGACAATAGTACGAGAAGCAATTGGGGTGGATCCAATGGAGGAATCAACAACGGAGGATTCAGCGGTGGTCGTTCATCTGGATTTAGCAGTGGTGGCGGTGGAGCTGCTCCTAGCGGTGGTGGCGGTGGCGGAGCAAGAAGAGGAAGAGACTAACCTTTGGTTTTCAAACCTAAAAATTGAAACTAATGTGCATTAGGTGTTGGGGGCGATGGCTCGGTGTCATAGGTGTGTTCATTTCTGTTGACCTAAATGCCCAAAATTATTTCGTTGAACAGGCACTATTGTTTTCAAGACAGAGTGCTGGAGGAAGTGCCCGCATACAAGCAATGGGGGGTGCACAGGTTGCTCTTGGAGGTGATTTTAGTTCTGCCTTATCCAACCCCGCTGCGCTGGGAATGTATAATCGCAATGAAGTAACAATTAGCCCAGCACTGACTTTTCAAAGTGCTGACGCCACCTACACCACGTGGGATTTTGATGCCAACAACGATATCTTCTCAACCAAAACAAATAACCCTTTTTCGAGTAGCAATGTAAGCTTACCCGGTCTAAGTATTGTTTTTGGTGCAAATAAGAGTGACGAAAAAGCACCTTTTTTAGGAGGCACATTTGCCATTACCCTCAATCGCATAAATGATTTCAACGGAGGTTTTGAGTATCGAGGACAGAATAATAGCAGCTCAATCATAGATTACTTCTTAGAAGCGTCCAATGGGTATACAAAAGATCAATTCAACCCACGATTTGATCCGAATAGAAGTCCGGCAGGACAGGGCGATAACGTTAATACTCCCGCATATCTGGGATACAACAACTACTTGATCGGCCCAGCTAGTTCAGCAAACGACACAAATTACTACACTGATGTGACTGGTAAGCCGTTCCAAAGTGAAATAGTAAAAACATCCGGTTCTCAAAATCAGTGGAACCTCTCATATGGTGCCAACTTCAATGACAAATTTTTTTTCGGGGGTGGGCTAGGGATCACCTCAGTAAGGTATGGTTATGACAAAACATATAGTGAAAACTATGAAGGGCAAACCATGCTGGCACCATGCAATGCGTGCTTTAACAACCTCAAATTAAAAGAAACCAGAACGACCACCGGCACTGGTATTAACTTAACACTTGGTGCTTTAGTAAAGCCTGTTGATTTTTTCCAGTTTGGATTGTCCTACGTAACTCCAACAGCTTACCAGCTTACAGATACTTACACAGCGAGTATGACCACGAGTTGGAATAACTATGATTATTTCGGCAATGGTCAGCGCAGATTGAACAACGAAAGTTACAGTACTGAAGATACTGATCCGGGTAACCCGACTGACCCAACCAGCTACAGCATGGTGACACCTTCGCGCTTTACGGCTGGCGCGGCCATCTTTATCCCTAAGAGAGGATTCATCACAGCCGATGTCGAATTCGTTAATTACAGCAAGGCAACGACAAGTAGTTTTACCGAGCAACTCTACAGCTTAACAATCGATGCTCCGAACGAAGTAAACAACCGTATAAGTTCAAGATTTCAATCCGTCACTAACCTTCGGTTTGGCGCAGAATATCGGATTAACAAATTCAGGCTGAGGGCGGGGTACAACATCATGGCCGATCCTTATGTGCGAAGACCAACCGATCGAATCAACTACTCGCTCACTAGCATGAACTCTATTACCGGAGGGCTTGGTTACAGAGATTCAAAATTCTTTGTCGATGTGGCCGCTATTAACACTGAAGGTGTTGGCTATTATGTTCCGTATGCGGTAGCTTCCCCTGTGAGCCCGTCAGTTGATTACAATAATTCAACAACTAGAATCCAGTTTACGGTCGGGTTCCCTTTCTAACAACCTATTTTTTCGATGATCTTGTTTGAATCAATTTGATCTCCACGAATTGAAATACTTGCTTGCTTATAAAAGGAAAGTCGCTGCGAACGCAAAAATTCAATTTGGTCTTTCAATCCGTCTATCCCGTTTGATTTTACTAGGGGGCGCTCCTCTCCATTTGATAAAATAATCCGCCTGGCAATTTCCATTGTAGGCACATCCAAAAAAATAGTAGTACCAGATTGGTTCATGTTAGCCATATTTTCAAAAAAGCAAGGCGCACCACCACCGGTAGCCATCACAAAAGAAGAACCTGACTGGGTCCACGATTTCAAAATTTGAGATTCAATTTTTCGAAAATAGTTTTCCTTTTTTTCTTTAAAAATCTGCGGAATTGTTTTCATTTCCGCCTTTTCTATCTCTACATCTAAGTCCACATAAGGCAGCTTCAACTTGGTTGCCAGTTCTTTGGCTAATGTTGTCTTCCCTGAACCAGGAAGTCCAATCAAGAAAATCTTCATTTAACTAACTTTAAAACTTCAGCTGAGGAAGGCGTGTCATTGTGATGCCAATTGCCCAATACGGTTCCGTTTTTCCAAAGTGCAATACCGGGATTAGATCGAATGATCGTTTTTAAAACAGTTGCATCTGAATAATAGTAAGGCACCGCCAATTGATGCTGATGGCGGAAGGCCTCCATCTGCTCAGAGGCGGAAGAAGTCAACACAAAGCAATCTACCTTTCCTTCCAATTCCCTCGTCAGCTTTTTAATGGCTTCAATATTTTCTACGGACGCTTTTTTCACATCGTAGATGATGATTAATAATTTATCTCCATCAAATGTGAACTGTGTTTTGTCTTCTCCTTCAGGACTGGTAACAGCGTAGTCGGTGATCTTTGGTTTTATTTTGTCTTCATTCAAGACGCGGGACGAAACATAAGTATAGCCCGCCTCAGATATGTACTTTTCGGCCTTCAATTCCTTGCCCTCTTTTTCAAACGTGTATTCAATAATAGGCTGTTCTTCTGGAATCATTTGCTGGGGAATTGTATTGCCCACGCGATACGCCCTAAAATCGATGAAGGGTAAGTGTTGGATGGCGTAAATGCCCAGGAACAAACAAATCAACGTAGTAGCCAACACAATTAAATTTCCTTCGCGTGTTCTCAAGATAGCCTTGTAACTTCTTCGATACCAAAATAAATGGAGCACGAAAACCATCAGCACTACGTCCTTGGTAAATGACTCCCATGGAGTGAGCTTAATGGCATCGCCAAAACACCCACAGTCGGTGACTTTATTAAAGTAAGCCGAATAGAAAGTTAAGAACGTGAAGAATACCATCAATGCAAGAAGCACCCAGGTAGTCAGATTCATCCGCCAATAAATAAGAATAGCAACACCCAAAGCCAGTTCTAAGATGATCATGATCATTCCAATCTCCAGCGACCAAGGGATGAAATGATGAAAGAAAGAACCAAAATCATTGGCAAACACTTCAAAATATTCTTCCATTTTGATTTGAGTGCCGATCGGATCGTTTAGCTTGATCAGCCCGGAGAAAATGAAAAGTCCTCCTACGAAGAATCGAGAGAATAGGTCAATAATTTTGTTGAACATAAATGCTGATAAAAGCTCAAAATAACGAAAAAATAGTGTTTCTGAGCCTCAATAAATTCGTTCGGCTTTGTTAAAGATTCGTTAATCTCTTTGTGCTATCGAATCACTACTAAAGTCCGATCTTTACTGACCTAAAAAAATAGCATGACAAAATTCTACGCTTTATTTTTCTCTGTTCTTTGCTTTCAAATTCAAGGTTCGGCTCAAGTTACACTAACCACTTCTCCTTACTCTCAAGATTTTAATTCAATTGGCAGTGGTTTGCCTCCGGGTTGGAGTGTACGTACAGGTGCAACGGCTACTGCCTTGGGGACTGCAGGCACACTTGTTTCAGCCGCTACCGCTTGGAACACAACTACAGGAAACTTCAGAAATGTAGCAGCCGCAGCTGGCCTTACTGCTACATCCGTTTCCACCGATCAAAATAATTCCACCAACAGAGCATTAGCCGTTCGCCAAACAGGCAGCTTAGGAGACCCTGGTGCCGCATTTGTTTTGCAGCTCGCGAACACTTCTGGTCTCACCAATTTTCAGTTAAGTTTCAAATTGCAATCATTGGATGGTAGTGCTGCTGGCCGCACCACAACTTGGCGAGTAGACTACGGCTTTGGACCAGCGCCCACTTCTTTCACTGCTTTATCTACAACACCGGCTACGTTGACAACAATATTGGCAACAGGTGGGATCAGTTGGGGTAGCACAGATGTAACTGCGAATTTTGGTACCACACTGGATAACATAACAGGCGAAGTGTGGATTCGCATTACCACTCTTACCGGATCTACAGGAAGCGGATCGCGCCCCACATCGGCCATAGACGATTTTCAATTGACCTTTGCCGCAGGTGATGTAACCCCGCCAACATTCACTTCAACCTATCCAAAAACATCAACCCTCTCCTCCTCAGGCTTTGATTTGATGACGAATCTAAACGAACCAGGTAAAACCTATTTTGTAGTGCTGCCCAACAATGCTTCCGCGCCCTCTTCCACGCAAGTAAAAGAGGGCAAAGACGCGACCGGTACATCTCTCGGTGCTGGATTGTTCGGAAATATTAATGTAACCAGTGCTTCCACCGACTACACCACTACGATTTCCGGCTTGGCGTCTGCCACTGACTATGATGTGTATGTAGTGGCCGAAGATCTGATACCTAATTTGCAAGCGACACCAGTAAAATTAGATGTGCTAACCAATACGGCTGGTGATATAACTCCTCCAACCTTTACCGCCACCTATCCAAACGTCAACACTGTTTCTGCTACTTCATTCACGGTTCGTACAAATTTGGATGAAGCAGGAAAAACTTATTTTGTAGTGTTGCCTGCTGGCGCCACCGCACCTTCATCCGCGCAAGTAAAAACGGGGCAAAATGGAAGTGGCGTAACCGTTGCATTGAACTTGGCAGGAACTATCAACGTGACGTCAGCCGCTACAGAGTTTACTTCCTCGGTAGGCGGACTAAGCCCTTCAACCGGTTATGATGTTTACATTGTAGCGGAAGACAATGTGCCTAATCTTCAAATTAGTCCAACCAAAATAAGCGTTATTACTAGCGCACAATATTTGGAAAGCTTCAATGCGTGTGACGGAACAGCATCTTTCTCACAATTCAGCACAACAGGCGCGCAGGTTTGGGGTTGTACGGATTTCGGAAGAAATGCAACCAAAGGCATCCGCATGAATGGATTTTCAGGTACTGCACAGTTAAATGAAGACTGGTTGATATCGCCTGTTACCACCTTAAGTGCAAATGCCAGCCTTACATTCTATTCTCAATTTTCGTTTGCAGGGCCGTCTCTTCAACTAAAAATCTCCACTAACTTTTCAGGCACCGGAGATCCATCATCAGCTACATGGACTGATTTGAATGGAAACTTCCCAACGGTAGCAGTACCTTCTACTAGCACTTCACTATCCGATTGGACGCAGAGCAACGTAGATTTATCTGCCTATGCTTCGCAAAACGTGTATGTGGCTTTTGTGTATACTTCTACCACTGGTACGAACACCGCGGCTCGCTGGACGTTGGATGACATTAGCTTCAATAATGCAGCAGCCAGCTATTTAGAGGCTTCACCCTCCTCACTATCATTTAATGCCGGAGCAACGGTTAAAAGTTATTCGTTACGAGGATTCAACCTATCGAACAACGTTACCGTCAACGCGCCCAGTAATTTTACTGTATCGAAAGACAACACTACTTTTTCCGGTTCCATTTCGTATACACCCGCAGAAATTGCTTCAGCCCAAAATGTTTTTGTCAAGTTTGATGCTCCCGCTGGCGCAAACACATTCACAGGAACAATTACAAACACTTCCACTGGAGTTTCTACCAAGAATATTTCTTGTCGAGGAACGGACAAGTCACAGACACTAGATATCACCACGTACAATTTAGAATTCTTTGGTACAGACGTGAAGGATACGGGTGGAGCGGAATTCGGGCCGATTGATGATGCCTTGCAGGTTTCCAATGTTATTACTGTGCTCCAGAATATCGGTGCAGATATTTTTGCTGTGCAAGAAGTAGCCGATGATGTTGCTTTCAATCAACTTGTGAGCAACCTGCCTGGCTTTAGTGGAGTGTTGGCTAACAGATGGTCCTATTCTTTTGATCCACCTGATGCGAATTTTCCACCCCAAAAAATTGGGTTTATCTACAATAATTCGACCGTTCAACTGGTGAGTTCCAGAGTCATGTTTACTCAACTTTACGATGCGGTTAGAGCAGGGAACACAGGTTTATTGCCGGGCTACCCAACTACCGCCTCCAGCTTTTGGTCCTCAGGAAGATTACCTTTTATGGCCACGTTTGATGTTACTATAAATGGATTTAAGAAGCGTATTCGAGCAGTGGTCATTCACGCTAAGTCTGGCTCTGCTCAAGCGGACTATGATCGCAGAAAATATGATGTGAAAGTATTGCGCGATTCATTGGTGGCCAATTATGCCAATGACAATATTGTTTTGTTGGGAGATTTCAATGACGATGTAGATGTATCGATTGGTGCGCCCACCAATACCGAATCCACTTACAAATCTTTTGTGGACGAGGTAACGAATTTCAATACTCTTACCTATACGATAAGCCAAGCAGGGGCAATTAGCTTTCCCAACTCAAGTAGTTTCTTGGATCACATCATTACCTCGAATGAGTTTACTAATCCATATATTGCCAATTCGATTGCCGTAGAAGACCCTCGAACGTATATTACTAACTACGTTAGCACTACATCAGATCACCTGCCTGTGTCAGCACGCTTCTTGTTATCGATGAAAACAGATCAAGCGATTACATTTAATGCGTTGCCAGCTAAAGCCTTTGGTGATGCAGCTTTTACGCTTTCTGCATCTTCCACATCTGGTTTACCGATCATTTACTTAAGTTCTGACGTAACCATGGCTTCTATCACTGGAAATACGGTAACTATTTTGAAAGCAGGCACTGTAGTCATCCTAGCAGGCCAATTTGGTGATAACAGCTATAATATTGCACCCAATGCTGTGCAACAATTGATGATCAACAAAGCGAACCAAACCATTACCTCCAGTGCCCTGGCAGCTAAAACCTTTGGCGATGCGGCTTTCAACTTGAGCGCCACTGCCTCCTCAAACCTTGCGGTTGCCTATGTTTCGTCAGACCCCACGATTGCTTCTGTTAGTGGCAACACCGTTACCATCTTAAAAGCAGGAAGTGTAAATATTACAGCCAGTCAAGCAGGAGACGGAAATTACAATGCTGCCGGCAATGTGGTCCAAGCATTAACAATCAATAAAGCGAACCAAACCATTACCTTCAATGCCCTGGCAGCTAAAACCTTTGGCGATGCGGCTTTTACCCTGTCCGCTTTTTCTACATCCGGTTTACCCATTTCCTATGCAAGTTCAGATACTACCATTGCGTCCATTAGCGGTAACACGGTAACTATTTTGAAAGCAGAAACGGTAAACATCACAGCTAACCAACCAGGGGATGCCAACTTCAATACCGCAACCAGTGTTGTTCAGTCATTGACTATCAACAAAGCCAATCAAGCGATTACCTTTACTGCATTACCAGCCAAAACCTTTGGCGATGCGGCTTTTACGCTTTCAGCCTTTTCTACATCCGGTTTACCCATTACTTACACAAGTTCAGATGCTACCATTGCGTCCGTTAGCGGTAACACGGTAACTATTTTGAAAGCAGGAAATGTAAACATTACTGCCATTCAAACTGGGGATAACAGCTATAATGCAGCACCAAGCGAAGTGCAACCCTTGGTGATCAACAAGGCAAACCAACAAATTGTATTTGCAGCCATCTCAGAAAAACAATTTGGCGATGCTCCTTTTGCGTTGAATGCAAATACCACCTCCGGCTTGCCTATCACCTTCACAGCATTGACAAGTAATAAGGTGACCATCGCCAACAATCAAGCAACTATTGTAGCGGGAGGAAGAGTCATCATTGTGGCTTCGCAAACGGGCAATGCGAACTACAATGCGGCTGCATCGGTCAGTCAAACCTTTTGTATTAAACCCGCCAAGCCCACAATCAGTGTCTCATTTGCATCAGGGAATGCCACGCTCACATCTTCAGCGTCTGGCGGGTATAAATGGTTTTTAAATGGAGCGCTAATTCCCAATGCAAATGGTCAGTCTTACATTGCTACGTTGGCAGGAACCTACAAAGTGCAGGTGACCTTGGATGATTGTCTGAGCGATTTTTCAAATGATACTCCTGTTGTGATTACTGGCGATTCGCGAACGGGCAACGCATTTATTTCTCTTTACCCGAACCCGACAGCTGGCAGCTTGTTCATTTCAGGTTTAGAGCCCGAAACAAATGAATGTTCGATCGTTGATTTACTTGGACGACCGATAATGATGAACTTAGAAAAATCAGGTGACCAACATCGATTAACCACAGAAAGCCTGGCTGACGGAGTTTACATGCTGAGGGTGAACCAAAGCAACTCAGTACTTCAATTGAAATTTGTAAAAAAGAATTAGTGGAATTGGTTTATTTGGAGAGGCATCGCTTTGAAAAGAGCGGTGCTTTTTTGTTTTAAGATTTGTCAAAGTCTTGTGTTAGGCGTCTGACCGCTCCAAGCGGTCTGACGCCTTTGGATTACTTTATCTCCAACATCCTAACCACCGTGAGCGCTGCTTCTTCACCCTTGTTGCCTAACTTTCCTCCGGCCCGTTCCATGGCTTGCTTTTTGGTAAGGGTTGTAAGAACCCCAAAGGCAACCGGCTTATTGGTTTTCAAATTGACTTTCATGATTCCATAAGTCACTCCTTGACAAACATAGTTGAAATGGGGGGTATCGCCTTGAATAACACACCCTAAACAGATAACGGCTGCAATGTCTTTTTTCTCGGCCTCCCATTGTGCTGCCAAGGGAAGTTCAAAACTACCGGGAACATTTTTGCGGACGATATTTGATTTCTTAACGCCCATTTTGATAAGGGCATGATAAGCACCTTCGAATAAAGGTTCAGTAACGTCTTCGTTCCATTCAGCCACCACGATGGCAAATTTTTTATTGGAGAGATTGAGTTTGCTTTTTCCGGAAACCGATTTTAGAATACCTGCCATAGAAAATTAATGAGATCCAAAATTAGCAAATAATGGCTGTACTGCTATCGGAAACCAAATAGCAAGCGGAGCGAATAGATTGCACAAAAAAAAGCAAGCTCTGATCGAGCTTGCTTTTAGATGATTCTCTTTCCTTACAATCTGGCTACTTCGTAAAGCTAAATACGTGTTGTCCACTTGTTGATTCGACTCTTCCCGAACCCAGCGTGGTTTTCGTCCAAGTTAATCCCAGTTTAAGTGATGCCGTGGTAGCTTCTTGAATTTGCACTTCCAAATTATCATTGCGCTTTATCGAGGAGGCGTTTGCGTCTGTAAATGTAAATGTGCCACTGGCAGGCCAAATGACTCCGCCATTGGTAGAGGTGAACGAAGTACCCGTAAATGTCAAACTCAGATCTTTGTAAGTGCTGGTTTTGTCAACACCATCTACCGCTACCGTGTTCACTTTCCATGTGCCAGAGGTCAAGGCCGCAGTTACTTCTTCCTGACGGGAGATTTTCTTGTCGTCTGAGCATCCCGAAAAATTAATTGCAAGGCTGATGAGCGCAATCGGCAAACCGATCATTAGTATCAACCCTTTAAATTTTGATTTCATGATAGTATTTTTTTGGTTGGATTATTACTTTTTAACAAACTTCAACTGATAAACTCCTGTAGCTCCATTTAAACGAAGCACATACATTCCGCTTGGCAGATCTTGCACATTGGCTCTGTAACCATCTAAATTCTTTTCAAGAATGATTTTTCTTTCCTTACCAGAGATGTCCATCAGGCGAGATTCTTGAATTTCAGAAATCCCTTGAATTTGCAGATAGTCTTCTACCGGATTAGGGTAGGCGGATATTGTGGGTGAATTCGTTGGTAGGTCTCCCGTCACAATTAGGGTAACATCAGCAGAAAAATCACTGGTACAGTCATCCACTTTCACGTTCACTTTGTAAACCCCTGCAGCGGTAGCATTTAACGTTGCGTTAGTCGCCCCGGAGATAGCATTTCCGTTAAGGAACCATTGATTGCCTGTTGTTGCATTAGAAGTTAACGTGGGCGTTTCAGTATTAACATTTGTAAGAGTGACCGTTGGTTTAGCTGGCTTGATACAGAAGCTACGCTCAACTGGCGCAGCCGCGAGAAACGTGCTGTTTCCAGCTTGATTGGCCGTGATGATTGCTCTCCCCGCTTTCACGATTGTAACCTGCGAGCCGCTCAACGTTACTTTGTCGGACGCTGTTGAAAATGTAACGGCCAATCCAGAAGTAGATGTCGCTGCTAAGGCGAAGGCCTGATCTCCTACAACCTTATCTGTTAGAGCCGTAAACGAAATCGTCTGACTCTGTTTCAGCGTTGTGGCGGTAACAACATTGGAGGGCAGAGAAACGACTGCCCCATTTACTGCGCGAACCCGATATTGGTAGGTTATGCTAGCTGCAAGCCCGGTTATCGATTCAGATGCGCCTGAAATCGCTTTTGAATTGTAGCCGGTAACGAAAGTTGTAAAATTGTCAGATGAAACATCCAATTGATATCCGGTCGCACCCGTCACAGCTCCCCAATTCGCGGTGAAACCATTAGAGGTGATACTTAACGCGGCACTGGCAATCGGAGCAGACACGATCAACGCATTGGACGTATTGCTCGCTGCAGAGACGCCAAAATCGTTGAAGGCAATGACCTTGTAATAGTAAGTAGTGTTTGTCAAGATAGCATTATCAGAGAAAGTAGTTGCGTTGGCGGCTACTGCTCCGATGGCCACGAACCCCGAACTAGCACTCGTTGACCTTTGAACCTGATACCCAGTTTCGTTGGTGGCATTGTCCGTCCATGAAAGATTTATCGCTGCCGGTGTGTTGATGGCCTCGGCAGTCAAAGCTGTAGGCGCTGCTGAAGGAACCGTTCCTCCTCCGACCGAATAAACAGAGATCGTACTACTCACTTCGTTGGAGACAACTACTAGAGGAACGCCCGTAGGGCTGTCTTCTGCTTTAATAAAGAAAATACCTTCAGATCCAAGATCGCCAACACCCGCGGTGGTGACGCTACGGCTATTGACCCACTGCACAAAAACGGGATTAACAGGATCTGTGACATTATAGACCATCACTCCACCAATGCGCTCCAAAGCAATCAAGGCATACGTTTTTCCGTCTAATGTGGCAATCGAGACTCCTTCAGGTTCTGGTCCTTTGTTATCGCTACGGTTTTTTGGAGTTACGCCACTATGGTTGGCATTGAAGATACTTCCGTAAGTGGTATTGGCCAAAGTTATTCTTTCAAACTGATCACCACTGTCAAAGACTTGTTCCAGCCCGGTAGCTGTTGGTTTCCAAATAGAAAAAGAACGAGCACCCAGTACATGAATTTCATCAAAGTCACCGTCACCATCGACATTACCCGTCTTGTTGGTTACCGTTAATTTACCCAAGATGGGGTTGTTCTTTAGCAATGTTGCACTTGGAAATGCAGTTGGATCTAGTACGTAGCCAGTATTTCCAACTTGAATTTCCTCATTGTAGATGCTTCCTTCTGGTCCTACAGTTGATCCAGCTCTTGGATAAACTCTTGAATCGCCTTCATTGGCCGTCACCAAGTAATTAATTCCACCTACGCTAAATCCTGCAATCGCGTCTGGTTGGTACATTCCTTTGATAGGTAAATTCGTAATGTTAACATTGGCCAATCCACCGGGATTATCGGAAGCATCCAATCCATTTTTCAAAAGACTGTGATCTTTCAATCCCAAAGGCCTGATGGCAGTAAACGCTTTCGTTGCAATATCCAACACTGCAATAGCATTGTTTTCCTGAAGTGTAACATAGGCTGTATTTCCGTCCGCAGAAAACGCGATGTACTCCGGCTCGAAATCTTTAGATACAGTGGCATTCGGTCCATAAATCCGTATCCCTTGAGTTCTTAAAGCGGCTAGCTCAGCATCGTATGAATTGAAGTTGACTTTCGTCACATTCGCTTGTGTTAGATTGGCAATGCCGCCAGAAATATCAATGATGCTCACCGTTCCTTCCGGATCGATGTCGTACGCATCGCTAGGCTCGCCTTCATCGGCAGTAAGCACTAAGTTACCGTTGGGGCTAAACGTAAGCATATCGGGCATAGAGCCAACCGTAACTTGCTTCAACAATGCACCGTCTTTGTCAAAGAACAAGACACTTCCTGCGTCTGTGAGATTGGTTGTTTCGATGGCAACTGCCACAATCCCGTTTCGAACTGCAACACTGTTGATCCCTCCGAATGGCGCGATATCGATTGTGGCGATGTTTGACATGGCCAAAGGATCGCTAAAGTCCACAATATTCATCTTCCGTCCCAACGAATTGACGATGAACAGTCTTTTTGAAGTTGGATCATAAGCCGAAATTTCAGCGGAATTTCCTGGGTTAGGGCCTACGTTAAGATAACTGGAAACAAAACTCAACTGAATCTCATTGTTTGGCGCGGGTGCGGCCGGAAAATCATTGTCAAAAACAAAGATATCTCGTTTTGGCGTTGCGCCTAAACCTATGGCAGCCGAGTTTGCACCCAGTGAAACCGAGAATGTTTCAGAACCTTCTAGGTTAGCGTCATTTTGTATAGTAAGCGTAGCGGTACCGGTTGTGGCACCGTTAAGGATCGTTATTGTAGGGCTGCTTAATGTATAATCCGAAGCTGTAACGCCAGCTCCAAATACATTGAGAGCCAGAGTTTGGTCGCCAACCACGGGAGCTGATGCTGTGGCAGTCAATGTAATAACTGTAGAGGCGGCTTCGCTCCCTATTGCTATTGCAGGAGTAGTAGTGAGGACGGCCGTAGGATTAACGGCAATAGAATAGACAGAAATAGTTCCGCTTACTTCGTTTGAAAGCACCACCAATGCATTCCCGGTTGGACTATCCGCAGCTGAGATAAAAATAATGCCCTCTGAGCCCAAATCATCGGAGGCAACGGGAGGATTTGATCTCTTGTTGTTATATCCAACAAATATTGGAGCCGCAGGGTTTGTGACATCATAAGTTACAACACCACCTATCCTCTCTAATGCTACGAAGGCATATTGTTTACCGTTAATCTCTGCTACCGCTACACCTTCCGGCTCGGGCCCCTTGTTATCGCTGCGGTTTTTCCTAGCCGGTGTACCCGTGCTATTGTTGGCATTGAAAAAGGGACCCCATGTTGGGTCTTCAGCGGTAATACGTTCCAGTTGGTTTCCGCTATCGAATACACGCGCACCGGTGTTGCCGTTCCAAATGGTAAACGAGCGCGCACCAAATGCATATACTTCATCGAAATCGCCATCGTTATCGGTGTCACCCGTTTTGTTGGTTACTGCAAGTCGTCCGAGTGCAGAGTTATTTTTCAAAACTGATGCATCCGGAAAAGCAGTTGGATCCAGGTTTAATGAACTAAAGGTTACCTCATCTGTAATGCCTGTGTACTCGCGGGCATCGCCTTCGTTCGCAGTAATCACATATGGCACTCCCCCTACTTCATAAGAAGCAATGGCATCCGGCATATACATGCCTTTTACTTTCCACGAACCAAAAAATATGTCACCCGACACATCTGACGCATCAAATGAGTTTTCAGGTAAAGAGTGATCCTTGAAACCCAGCGGCTTGATTTCTGCAACCGTTTTGGTTACTAGATCGATGATTGCTATGGCATTGTTTTCTTGAAGCGTCACCCAGGCTTTTTTGGAATCCGCAGAAACAGTGATGTACTCCGGCTCCAAATCTTGTGAAACCGAGGAGCCTGGGCCAAAGATGCGTACTCCCTGGCTCTTGAGTGCTGCCATCTGACCGTCAAACGCATTGAAGTTGATCTGAGTAACATTTGCCTGCGTAATGTTGGCTACATCTGCCGGGGCGTTCACGCTCGATAGGTCTACTAAAGTTACAGAACCTTCAGGGTCGCTCAGCGTGGGTGTATAAAAAATCGGTTGAGCTTCATTGGCGGTCAACACAAATTTTCCATCTGGCGTGAAAGTCACCATATCAGGAAGATTTCCCGCATCTACAGATTTTAAATGAACACCATTGGTATCAAAAAAGGCTATCTTCCCATTGTTGGTAGTTAAGTTTTCAATGGCTACTGCCACAATTCCATTCTTTACCGCGATGCTGTTAAGGCCAGCGCCATAAAGAGCCATGTCAATTGTGGAGATACGAGTGATTGCTGCGGGATTGGCAAAATTGAGAATCTCCATTTTGTTCAATAACGAGTTCACTACGAAGAGCCGATCGCTTCCCGGATCGAAAGCAGATATTTCAGCGGAGCTACCTGATTCAGGCACTTTAAAATTACCCGTATAGGTGAGATTCAACGCATTGCTAGGTATGATTGGAGTTCTGTCATTGTCTTTGATGAAAACGATATGTTGCTTAATCGACCCTAAACTTCCATTGGTAACAGAACCTAATTGAAGTACCAAATACTTATCCTGACTCGCAGTTGTATTATCTAAGATTTGAAGAGAGATGTTTTGCGGAGTTGTTGAATTTGCGGGAAAAGTAACTGTCTGGTTCGTAAACGTATAGTCCGTTCCTGCCACTGCAGTACCACCTACCACAGTAACTTGGCTTGAAACTGCACTCGTGCTGGTGAAAGCAATGTTAACTGCGATTGACAATGTACCTCCGGTTTCTGTGGTGTTTGTTTTGTCAGCGGCAAATGCGATAGGCGTAGGCGTTGCCGTGAATGTTCCGGGTGTTGCAAAAATATCAACCCCGTTTAGTTTTTTGACAAGAGTAGATGGTACTCCCCAGTTTTGTCCAGCATTATTATTCAACGTTAAATTGAACAATTCAAGTGAGTATCCGCGTTCATCGGCATCCAATGGCCAAGGTGCTGCGTCATCGTACTCAACTTCATCCACCACCGTATTTGTACTGTTCAATAACTGAATCAACTCGCCTCCGTTACCCAACACATTTCCTATGACGGGTAAATCAAGAAAAGTCTTGCCTGTATAAAACGCTTCTGCACCTGCCTTATCGGTAGCCAAAAGAAGGAAACCATTCGCAGGTATTGCCGTCTCGGGAAGAGTGAAGTTAAAATTGTTGGCATCTTTTATTCGCAAACCGCCCGCCTGAACAACGTTTGCGCTATTGTTATAGATTTCGATAAACTCGAGTGCGTCCGCCTCTGGTATGTTCAGGGCATTGTACATGATCTCGGTAATGATGAGGGGTGGAGTCGTGTTGTTAAAAATGAGGGCACTGCTTGTAAATGCTGTAGACATTATGTTGGCAGACTGATCGGCAATATTGTTTACCGTGACTACATACGAGGTGCCATCAGCAAGTACAGACGTTGTTAGTGTTGCTTTCTTAGCCGCATCAGCATAACTAATTGATGTGATAGTTGCTCCACCACTAATTGTATAATTCGTTAAATTCTGAGCAGTTACCGTAGTGACCGACTCATTGAAAATTACCTCAATAGATGTTGAGTTGACAACTGCCGCACTCGTAACGTTTGGCGGAGTCGTATCAGTAGCGCCAAAGGTAAATCCTGCTGTACTAAAAGGAGTGTCAGGTTGAGTTGAATTGTTGTAGTGATCTCCAGATCCATCTTCAGTTATCCAGTTAGTGGCCGTATTAATTACACTTTTAAAGCCGCTTGCTGTAAAACCGAGGCGAGCGCCATTATAGGCTGCAATGTCAACACCTAACGTAAAATAGATCGCTTCTATACCTTCCGTTAGCCCGGTACCGTTCAGACCGCTTGTTCCAAATGCATTAACACCCTTACCGATTGCGGTTAACATTACTGTGGGGGTGTTCACATCACTGCCCAAGTAACAGAAAATCGCTTCATCATTTCCCCCGATGCCCGTGTTTGCGGTGTTAATATACGTAACAGTGCCAACGGAAACAGCTGCCAGACCCGTATTACCAATATTGGTAAAGGATATGATCGTACCCCCAGGAATCGCTAACACCCCGGTGTTCCAAGAGAAACTGCTCTCAAGTGCATCCACAAACGCTCCACCACTTCCCAACGCAGAACCATTCCATTCGTCATCTCTAAAATAAACGGTGGTATTGGCGGGGATTTCTTTCAATGCCACCAAGGAGAAGTCATCATTGTTCTCCGCATTCAAACCTGTAAAGGCTAAATCACCAGCAACTCCAAAAATCTCAAAGGCAGTTGTGCTGAAAGGAACATCTGGCGCTGTTAGATCGGTATGTTGATTACCGGATGCATCCTGAAATATCCAATTTGAGGGTGTGTTAATAATGGCCGCGTACGCTGCAAAAGATAATTGGTTGTTCCTAGATCCATTGAATGCTGCAATATCCAAATCATCATCAAGTGTAGCCAAGTTTATGGCATTTACACCCACAGTGAGGGACGTATTGATTAGTGTTCCGTTTACCGCACTATAACCGCCATTAGCGATAGCGGTCAAAAAGGTTGTTGGAACGTCAATGGTGCCTAGGTAACAATAAAAAACCTCATCACTTGCGTTTAAATTCACGAGCTCTCCACCTATCGTACCAACCGATACAGAAGGCAGGGGCGCTACAGTCGCTGATGTATTGTTAAAGGAAATAACTGTTCCCGCTGCAATTGGGCTTCCGCCAGAATTCCATGTCATTGCGCCTTCTGCCCCATCAACAAAGATTGTCCCATCCCATTCATCCTCCCTAAAGTTGATAGTGGTGTTAGCAGGAATTTCCTTGAGCGCAACTATTGAGAAATCATCGAATCCATCAGCATTAAATCCAACAAAAGCAATGCTCCCCTGGGTGAGTTGAGCGTAACTCATCGCCCAAGAAGAAAGGAAAAATAGAACTAGTAAAATTTTTCTCATAATTTGGTTTTTGATTCACCCGCAAAAGACGCCAAACAAAACCATAGTAGTATTACTGTTAGGTTAAGGCTTCGTTATCGGATTGTTCCCAGAATGAATCCGCCTCCGCGCTTTCTGGGCATAATTTGCGCCCGATATCAACGTCTCCTTTGACTACAAAAACAAAACTTTTATGCCACTCTGTCACCTTTTGGCAGCAAATGCCCTGTGGCATAATCATTGACTTTGAGGGCATATAACATCGAAAAATTAACAATTAAAGATATGGGAAAGATCATTGGAATAGATTTAGGAACCACCAACAGTTGCGTGGCCGTAATGGAGGGCAACGAGCCTGTGGTGATTGCCAATAGCGAAGGCAGAAGGACAACTCCTTCTATCGTGGGCTTTTTGGACAATGGTAAAGGCGAACGCAAAGTAGGAGACCCTGCCAAGCGTCAGGCTATTACCAATCCCAAAAATACCGTTTCTTCAATTAAGCGCTTCATGGGTAAGAAATTCGGTGAAGTGACGGGCGAAAAGAAAATGGTTTCGTACGAAGTAGAAAGTGGCAACAATGACACCGTGCGTGTGCGCATTGGTGACAGAATGTATACACCGCAGGAAATCTCAGCGATGATTTTGCAGAAAATGAAAAGCACTGCGGAAGATTATCTTGGCACTACGGTAACAGAAGCCATTATTACTGTCCCCGCCTACTTTAATGATGCCGAACGTCAAGCTACCAAAGAAGCGGGACAAATTGCCGGTTTGGACGTAAAGCGTATTATCAACGAGCCTACTGCTGCTGCATTGGCTTACGGATTAGATAAGAAGAACAAGGACATGAAGATTGCAGTGTACGACTTAGGTGGTGGTACATTCGATGTGTCGATATTGGAATTGGGCGATGGCGTATTTGAAGTAAAGTCTACTAATGGTGATGTGCACTTGGGTGGTGATGACTTTGATATGCGTGTGATGAATTGGCTGGCTGATGAATTTAAGGCAGACAAAAACATTGACTTGCGTAAAGACCCAATGGCTCTTCAACGCTTGAAAGAAGCTTCTGAAAAAGCGAAGATAGAATTGTCTAGCGGCAACGAAACAGAAATCAACTTACCTTATATTACTTCAGTGGACGGGGTACCCGAACACTTGGTGAAAAAATTGAGCCGTGCTAAGTTTGAGCAATTGTGCGATGACTTGATCAAAAGAACACTAGAGCCTTGTAAGAAAGCAATGGCTGACTCAGGGTATTCTGTGTCGCAAATTGATGAAGTAATCTTAGTAGGTGGATCAACACGTATCCCTAGAATTGTAGAAGAAGTAGAAAAGTTCTTCGGCAAGAAACCATCGAAGGGTGTGAACCCAGATGAAGTAGTAGCTGTGGGTGCTGCCATACAAGGTGGAGTGTTGACGGGTGAAGTGAAAGACGTGTTATTGTTGGATGTTACTCCACTTTCGTTGGGAATTGAAACCATGGGTGGTGTGATGACGAAGTTGATAGAGTCTAACACGACTATCCCTTCTAAAAAATCAGAAGTGTTTTCAACAGCCTCTGATAGCCAGCCATCTGTAGAAATACATGTGCTTCAAGGCGAGCGGCCGATGGCAAAAGACAATCGCACTATTGGAAGATTCCACCTGGATGGAATTCCTCCTGCTCCGCGTGGTGTACCTCAAATTGAAGTGATCTTTGATATTGATGCGAATGGAATTTTGCACGTGGCTGCTAAAGACAAAGGCACAGGCAAAGAGCAAAAGATTCGCATTGAAGCGTCAAGTGGTTTGACCGATGCCGAAATCCAAAAGATGAAGCAAGAGGCTGCAGCAAACGCAGAAAGCGATAAGAAAGAAAAAGAAAAAGTAGAAAAAATAAACCAGGCTGATTCGTTAGTATTTCAAACTGAAAAACAGCTGAAGGAGTTTGGCGACAAACTATCTGAAGGCAATAAATCGGCTATCAATGGAGCGTTGATTAAATTGAAAGAAGCTCACGCCAGCCAAGACCTTGCTGCAATTGATACTGCCATGAACGCACTAAATACTGCCTGGACTGCGGCTTCGCAAGAGATGTATGCGCAAGGAGGACAACCAGGTGCAGAGGCTCAACCGAATCCTGGCGCAGACGCCAACGCTGGCAACACGACAGGCGGAGCGGACGCTCAGGATGTGGAATACGAAGAGGTGAAGAAGTAATAATTTTCTTTCGTCAAGGGACTTCAAAGGTGTTTTGACAACTAACAGTTAGACGGGCTTTTCCGAGAAATCGGGAAAGCCTTTTTTATTAACGAAGGTTTATCTCAAATTCTTTGTAAATCCTCGCAGTTTAGTGATAAAGAAATAATGAAGTGCACTTTTGATGGACTGCAAAGAAAATGGCACTCTAAAAAAATATCTGATATTGTGCCTTATCAGTTGAATGTAAAAAAAGTTACTAATCTGCTCGCTCAATTTTTGATTTGACTGATCAGCTTTAAAATTCTCGCCTAATTCAAAGACGTCTATCCATTCCTGAATGCGATAATCAAGGTTGTACTTTTGCGCACTCTCAAATGCTTCCGTAGCCAGCCTATGGCGAGTAGCGGTATCTTCCAACGCAACAAATGCATTGACCCACTCCTCATTGGTTTTACAAACAATCATTCCCTTGGCCTCTGCTGCAATATTTTGATACGCCAAGATTGGTGCGCAGATAGTTGGCAATGAAAGAGCCATCGATTGCAATAATCGGTTCGCAGACTTATAAGAACTTGCCTCCTCATCCGTAAAGATGGGAAGTGCAATTGCATCGGCATGTTCGCTTAACGTTTTCAGATAGTCAGTTCTCCAAGGTATAGTAGCATCACTATGATTTGAAATCGTAACCAATTCCCAGCGAGATAGTCTGGGGTCTTTTAGTATATTCTTTAATTTTTCAACATTTGACCACCGCTGATGAGAACCATCGCCAAACCAAAAACACTTTAAGCGGCTCTTTTCAATAGTGGCAGTCCGCTTAACATACCATTCGGGAGCGTCTTCAATATAGTGTGATTGGATTCCATGATTCGAATAATTATCACAGAGCCGCTGAGAGGAACAAATTACACGACCAACCGCCTTGCCTACAGTCAATGCCAACGGTAAATCACAATCTACCAATATTATATTTAGCCCTATTTTTTTCATAAAAGCAATGATTGGCAAGTTGCTATCATCTTTGCATTTTTGAAGGACTACCACATCACCACTGTTAACCAATTTTATAAAATGCTTCTGCGCTGCGATGGGCAGGGGAATCGTACGTTCGAAAGAAGTGGGAACATAGGCGATACATGAATTGTAGCCAAGCTCCTTCAACTTAGAGTGAATTGCTAGACCTTGAATGCGAGAGCTAGCGGTAGCTTTTGGGTTCGCCCATAAAAACCAAATGACCTTATGCTGACCTTGCTTATTCATAAAAGTATTGCCTTTATTGTGCTGACGCTAGCAAGAGAAAATCGTATGTTAGAAACAAACTTAAGTGAAAGACCGGAAAAATCATTTGATTCTAGTTTGTTACAAGCCATTGCATGCACCCAAGTGCTAACATTTTAATTTCTCCAGTGAATTTATCGAAACCTCCCTCTATCTTTGCTGCCTTCGAAAACGGATTGATATGTTAGTCGTAAAATTTGGTGGCACCTCGGTGGGCAAGCCCGAGCGGATGAAAAAGATTGCTGAACTGGTGCAGGGTATGCCGGGAAAAAAGATCGTGGTACTTTCTGCGCTAAGCGGAACAACGAATACGTTGGTGCGCATTGGAGAGCATTTGTTCGCCCAGCGCCAAACCGGAGCGCAGCAAGAGATTGCTGATCTGGAAAATCATTATTTGCAGTTCATAAAAGAACTATATTCATCTACCGCTTATCAGGCAATTGGTCAAGAAATTGTAAGCCGCTATTTTAGCCTATTTAGGTTACTGGCAGCAGGCAAATTCGATGATCGCAGCTACCGCGAGCTACTCGCTCAAGGTGAGTTAATTTCTACCGAGCTCTTCTATCACCACTTGCAAGAAAAAAAGATCGCAGCCCGTTTGCTTCCGGCTTTGCACTTCATGTCCATCGATGAAAACAACGAGCCTGAATTGGAAAAAATAAGTGAGCGCCTACAACCCATTTTGGCAACTATTCAAGCCGATATTATTGTGACGCAAGGCTATATCTGTCGGAATAACAAGAACGAAATTGATAACTTAAAAAGGGGCGGTAGCGACTATACCGCTTCGCTGATTGGAGCCGCCATTCGAGCGGAAGAGATCCAAATCTGGACAGATATTGATGGCATGCATAACAATGATCCTCGCATCGTAAAGAAGACCATGCCTATTGCAGAACTTACTTTTGATGAAGCCTCTGAGTTGGCCTACTTCGGGGCTAAAATTTTGCATCCCTCCACGATCGTGCCGGCTCAAAAATATGCCGTCCCTGTAAGGCTCAAAAACACGATGGATGAAAAAGCCCCCGGCACCATCATTAGTGACAAAGGCTCACGTGGCCAGTTTAAAGCCATTGCCGCCAAAGACGACATCACGGCTATCAACATTAAGTCATCAAGAATGCTGCTGGCATATGGCTTTTTACGAAAAGTCTTTGAGGTATTTGAAAAGCATAAGACCTCTATTGATATGATCTCTACCTCAGAGGTGGCCGTGTCTGTCACGATTGATGAAAATAATCATCTGGACGAAATTGTGTCAGAGTTACAACAGTTCGGCACCATTGAGGTAGATAAAAACCAAACCATTATTTGTATTGTAGGTAACGCTCTGGCAGAAAAAGAAGCGGTCTTAAAAGAAGTATTTGAAGCACTGGCGCCCATCAAGATCCGGATGGTCTCGTTTGGAGGTAGTCATAACAACATCTCTATTTTGGTGGACACGTCACAGAAGGAAAAAGCACTAAACCTCTTGAACGAAGGCCTCTTTCATCTGTAAAGCGGCCAAAAATCAGCAGCTTCAAAACGAGTCGTAGTATTTCCTTAAAATGAAATTTCAAATACACTCGTTTGTGTTTTAATTTTTCCGCCTATATTTACCATAGACCAAACCTAAGGCTATGGAAATCGCAGTAATTATTGTCTTCGTTGTTGGCTACATAGCTATTGCTATGGAGCATCCCATTAAAATTAATAAAACTGCTTCTGCCTTATTAACGGGAGTGTTTTGTTGGACCCTTCATGCACTTTCTTCTCATGGCGCACCCGGAAGCGTAACCGCGGAACTCTCTCATCATCTCGCGAGTGTATCAGAAATTCTTTTCTTCTTAATGGGAGCAATGACCATTGTAGAATTAGTAGATGCCTACCAGGGCTTTCGTATTATTACCGACCGGATCAATACCACCAACCCAAAAATTCTGTTGTGGCTGGTCTGCTTCGTCACATTTTTCCTCTCATCCATCTTAGATAATCTTACCACTTCCATTGTGATGATTTCTTTGATCAGGAAGCTAATCCCTAACAAAGAAATGCGAATGTTTTTTGCAGGGATGATCATCATCGCGGCCAACGCGGGTGGCGCGTGGACACCTATCGGTGACGTAACGACCACTATGCTTTGGATTGGCGGCCAAATTTCAACCGTGAACATCATGAAAGTACTCTTCGTGCCTAGTATTGTTTGCATTTTGGTGCCATTGATTTTCTTGAGTTTCACATTGACGGGAGAATTGGGCGTACGACAAAATACGGCTCACATGCATACGGATGACCACGGTGAAAAAGTGAAGGGAAGCACCACCATGTTGTTGTTAGGAGTGGGAGCGTTAATCTTTGTTCCTATTTTTAAAACCATCACTCACCTCCCCCCCTATATTGGCATGCTGATGGGACTCGGAGTACTTTGGGTTGTTTCAGAATTGATTAACCCTCATGCGGATGAGGCTGCACGGAAACCCTTTACCGCTGCTGGAGCGCTCTCTCGAATTGACTCATCTAGCGTTTTATTCTTCCTAGGCATATTGTTAGCTGTGGGTGCTTTAGAATCAATGCACATTCTTACTCATTTTGCCGAAATTCTAAGTTCGACTTTTGGAGATAACCGAATCATCGTTACGTTAATTGGTCTTTTATCTGCTGTGGTAGACAACGTACCGTTGGTGGCAGCCAGCATGGGTATGTATAGCTTGGAAATGTATCCGATGGATCATTTGATATGGGAGTATCTGGCCTATTGTGCGGGCACGGGTGGAAGCATTTTGATCATTGGCTCGGCTGCTGGTGTGGCTGTAATGGGCATGGAAAAAATTGACTTTATCTGGTACTTGAAGAAAATAAGTCTGCTGGCGATGCTGGGCTATTTTGCAGGAGCAGCTTGCTATCTGGCCATCGAGCATTTCTTCATGGGCTACTAGCCGATGAAGTTAAAGAGGAGTTACACCAGATTGGCCACGTAGGGTTGAATATCAACCACCACTCCATTTTGATGTAAGTTCTTTAGTCGATTCCAAAATGCAGCGGTATAAAACTCTTGGTGATCCATGGCAAAACAGTCGCGCAGAGGTCCGGCCGGCAACAAAAATTTCACCAATTCTTCGGGAAAAATATCGCTTTCATTTACCGCGTACCAAGGCTCAGCATTCATTTCGTCATCATCATCCCGCGCTTTCGGAATGTCTTTAAAAGTACAATCGACCAAGTGCACAATTTCATCGTAGTCGTAAAACACGACTCGTTCTTCGCTGGTTACGCCAAAATTCTTAATCAATAGATCACCGGGAAAAATATTACTCATGGCCATTTCTCGAATGGCGTGGCCAAAGTCAATTACAGCTCGCTCTGCTTCATCTGGTCTAGCGTGCTCCAAATAAATGTTTAATGGCACCATCTTGCGCTCGACATACACATCTTGGAAGCAAACGATCCCCTGCCTTACTGAAACGCTCTGCGAACAATCCAGCAATAAAAAATCCAGGAGTTGCTGATCAAAATAAGCCAGTGGCAAACCCAAATATTCGAACCGCTGTGCGTCAGCCAAACGACCAACACGATCATGTTTGGCGATAAAAAGATATTTTTCAATTACCTCTTGCCGACTGACGAATTTCGGAGGTTTAAAATGATCACGAATAATCTTAAATACTAAATCATAGTCGGGCAATGTAAACACCATCATCACCATGCCCGGTATGCCAGGGGCCACCATAACCTGTGAGCGGTGCACTTGTAAATGCTGGTGTAATTTGGCCACCACCAACTCCTTGCCATGCTCTTGGTAGCCCAGGTTCATGAACAACTGTGCCTCCGGTTTTGACGGCATTACCTTTAGTAGGAGATCAACTAAGCCTTTCGGATCGCGTGCCACCACTAAAAAATAGGAGCGGCTAAACGCAAAAACATTTTTTAGCTCCTCTTCAGTAGTAAGCAGTGCGTTGAGCACAATGCCATTTTCAGAATTGGTAAAAGCAAATAATAGAGGTTGAATACGTTCGTCCGTAGTTCCATAACCCAGCAGATAAGCATGTTTGTTACGGTAAAAAAGATGCGGATACAAAAATAAAAGGGTTGACGGATCTGGAATCAATGAATTCATTTTCTCCAGTAGTTTCGAAGAAGTAGCGATCAAATTTTGATCTGAAATCTCAAAATCGATTTTTTGTAGTACGGAAACAAAACCCGTCTGGCGGATCGTTTGATATGATACTGAAATTAAGTCGGGTTCGATATCCTTTTCTGGTGTTGTCGAATTAAACAAAGTGAAGGCGAGATCGCCCTGGAAAAGCATTCGGCCAACTGCATCAAAAAACGTTTTTGCAAGTGTGTCAGGGCCTGTCAGCTTTTCAAATTCAGCCCCCGTCTGTTTCCACCATCCCTTGCCGAGGCTCCTCGAAACGGACAACTCTCTGACGGCATTTTCGAAGGCTTCTTCGTGCAACGAAATTCTTTTTCTTACCGCTTCGCGTTGTGCATGCCATGCTCTCTGTAAGAAACGTTCCTTCGCCTGACTGGTTATCTCGTTAAACTCAGAGTAAAATTTTTGAACATGACCTTGGAGCAGGAAGGCCGCAGTAGTAGCATCTATCGGTTTTCCTCTGCTCACGGGTTGCAATAGTGGCAGTACATGGGGTCACTATGTTCGCCATCCGGAAAAAGATTCTCTACTTGATGATTACAATGCTGACACCCACGAGTGACTGAAAGGGTCAATGACGTGGGGTGTTGGCAGAGTAAGCAGGGCAAGCCTTCTTTGCGTTCTACAATATCAAATCCCGGATAGGAACACACCGGGCAGACAGAATTTATTTTATTGATCAGTAAAGTGGTTGCTTTCTCAATCACTTTCATTCGTGTAGGATTGAACATCGCGCGCATATCGGTCTCTGCCTGAACGGCTGCACCACTCAATTGAATTTCTTTGAATGTATCTTTTAACGTTTGCCAATCGGAAATTCCCTTTTGCAATTTGGTTTCCTTTCTTAAAATAAGGGCGTGGCTTGGGAATCCTACTTCAATGGCGAATTCTCTAAGTTCTTTCCACGAAGAGACTTGTTGATGTGCGTAATTGGTGTTCGTTGAGATTTTACTGGCTGCAACTTCCAGTTGATTTTCCAAATCCATCAACAACAAGACCTCTTCATCGGCCGGAACAAAACCCATTTGTGGGTGTGGGCCAAAGGATCCTTCGCTAGCAAGCCCGAGTGTTTCGCCTGATAGCGTGAGCGCTTGCTGAATTTTGAGACGAGCCGTAGACAACGCATCTTGCTTTCTTTCCACTTCTCCCGCAAATGTGCCAAACTGATCGGTATCAAAATCTGGCAGTACAATAGAAACCACCTCTAACTCTTGAAAAAGAGGAGCGATGACCTGCTCCTTTTTATGTTGAGTCGCGATAACCATTCTCCGGCCGCGAAAAAAAGTCGTTGGTTCGCTTGAACCTGAAGCGGGGAAGTTGGCTATGTTACTGTCCCTGACCAAGTGAGAAAGCTAGTTTGCCATCAAAACGATTTAGGTTCTCTGTTTTGATGATATCCAAACCAAGTACATGTACTTGATTCAACAACGCCAGTACATTTTCATAGCTACCGGGCTCATCCATTTTCTTGGATGTAAAACGGCAACGCCAATGGTCGGTGCAGAATGTTTCTGGTTGACCATCAGGGAACACTTTTACTCCGCGGTTGGTGATCAGCACCAATTCAAAAGAACCGGACTTTACCCCACTCAATAGTTTGCCTAAATCATTTGGGTTTCTGTTAACTCCATTCCAATGCAAGAAAATATCCACGCCAACTAAATCCTTTTTCGCAGGTACAGTCGGATTGAAGCGCCCTTGTATTTGCTTACGGTTCTCTTTATTGTAAACGACCTCTTTTAGCTTTTGTGGTTTCGAACCCAAACGTTCTATGATGGCTTTTGCAAATTCTTTTGTACCAACTTTCTCAACACTTGTTCCTTCTTTGAAAAGGTCATAGGTATGGATTCCGTCTTCTAAGGTTTTCAACCACGCGTTGTGTACTTTCTCCGCTACTTCTGGCTGACCAATGTAAACCATCATTTGCACTGCACCGAGTAGTAAGCCCGATGGGTTGGCCATATTCTGACCCGCTCTGCGGGGAGCCGAACCATGAATGGCTTCAAACATGGCATACTCCTGCCCAATGTTTGCAGAACCACCTAAACCCACAGAACCAGTGATTTGTGCGGCCACATCTGATAAAATATCGCCATACAAATTCGGCATCAAAATCATATCGAAGGCTTCGGGTGTATCGGCCAACTTTGCCGCTCCGATATCAACAATCCAATGTTCGTTTTGGATATCAGGATATTCGGCAGCCACTTCATCAAACACTTTGTGAAACAACCCATCGGTCAATTTCATGATATTGTCTTTGGTGAAACAGGTGACTTTCTTTCGGCCATAAGCGCGCGCATATTCAAAGGCAAAACGAGCAATTTTTTCGCAGCCCGGGCGTGTGATGATTTTCAAACACTGTGTTACTTCATCGGTTTGTTGATGTTCGATTCCAGCATATAGATCTTCTTCATTCTCGCGAATGATCACAATGTCCATCACCGGATGTTTAGTCGCTACATACGGATGGTAAGAAATACAAGGGCGTACATTTGAATAGAGCCCAAGCGTTTTGCGGATCGTTACATTTAAACTCTTAAAGCCTCCGCCTTGAGGTGTGGTGATAGGTGCTTTCAAAAAAACCTTTGTCCTACGAAGGGAGTCCCACGACTCGTTGGCAATACCCGAAGTATGCCCTTGCTCATATACTTTCTCTCCGATATCAATACGTTCAATGTCAAGTTGGGCACCTGCTGCTTCTAGTATGGAAAGGGTGGCATCCATTATTTCCGGGCCAATACCGTCACCGCTTGCTACTGTTATTGCTCTTTTTGCTGCCATTTTGGAATATTTTGAGCAAAGATAAAGATTATTCCATACTTGAAAGTATTACTTTCTTCAAAGGCCATTGTACTTGTATTCTCAGTTGTAATGAATAACTTGTTGCCAGGCAAGAAAAAAACCATCGACATGGCCTGGGAAATTCAAGTTAAAGTCAACGAAAATCTATACCTGCGCAACCCTGAAAACTCGGAACTTGGCAAGAACATCGTGAACCACGGAGTTCAAATGATTGACCAAATGGGGTTGGAGGAGTTTACTTTTAAGAAGTTGGCCGCACGCTTGAAAACAAACGAATCCAGCATCTACCGATATTTTGAAAGTAAGCATCGGCTTTTGCTTTATTTTTTCGAATGGTATTGGAGATGGATGGACTACCAACTGATGTTCAACACCAATAACGTAAGCGACCCCATTGAAAAAATAAATATCCTGTTGCATGTGCTTATGCTAAAACAGGATAACATGGTGGTGCCCGGGGAGTTGATGGACAAGGAAGCGCTGCATCGAATTGTCATTAAAGAAGCCTCGAAAACCTATCTGACAAAACATGTGACCGAAGATAACAAAAAACAGTTCTTCAAGCCCTACAAAGACTTTAACGCCAAAATAGCAGAGATCATTCATGCCTATAACCCCGATTATAAATACACCCGATCCTTAGGCAGCACCGTTATTGAGATGGTTCATTTCCAGTACTTTTTCATGCAAAACCTACCTTCACTCACAGATTTCGGAACAAGCAAAGACGAAAATGAGATCATTGCCTTTTTGAAAGAACTCATTCTATCCTGCAAGAGAAACTAACCACTAACCCAATGCCTACTCGGAGAAAATTCTTGACCAGTGTTTCTGCCCTCACACTGGGAGCATCAATTCCTGCGCTAAGTGAAAATCAAAAAGAAAAAAGGCTGCTAGTTCACCATGTCTTCTTTTGGTTGAAGAACCCCGGCAGCAAAGAAGATCTTGGAAAATTAATAGAGGGCGTAAGTTCGCTAAAAAAAATTGAGAGTCTCCGCATGGTAAAAATTGGTCTGCCCGCTGGCACGACTAAGCGAGACGTCATTGATGATTCCTACAGTTTATCTCTACTTACAATATTCGATGATGTGAATGGGCATGATACCTATCAAGATCACCCCATTCACACCAAGTTTGTGGAAACCTATTCACCACTCTGGAGTAAAGTGGTCGTCTATGATTCCATGGACATCTAACCAAAAAAATGGCCAGTTAAACCGGCCATTTTTATTTTCCTTACACTCCGACTATAAATTCGGTTGAGGTGTAGTTCTCAAATAAGGCTTAATACGCGTTGAGCCTTTTGGAAATTTAGCGGCAATGTCTTCGTCCTTTACTGCCATAGTGATGATCACATCTTCTCCTTGTTTCCAATTTGCAGGTGTTGCTACACTATATCCGGCTGTCAGTTGCAAGCTATCAATCACGCGAAGAATCTCGTCAAAGTTTCTGCCGGTGGATGCCGGATAGGTAATGGTGAGTTTTACTTTTTTGTCTGCACCAATGACAAACACCGAGCGAACGGTGAACTTATCGCTGGCGTTTGGATGAACCATGTCGTAGAGATTTGCAACTTCAAAGGCTGGGTCTGCTATGATTGGAAAATTGACATGCGTGTGTTGGGTTTCGTTGATGTCGCTAATCCAATTCTTATGAGATTCTAATCCATCTACACTCAATGCTACGACTTTTACATTTCGCTTGTCAAATTCAGCCCGCAGTTTAGCCACCGCTCCCAATTCGGTGGTGCAGACAGGCGTAAAATCAGCGGGGTGCGAAAAAAGAACGCCCCAACTGCTGCCCAACCACTCATGAAATTTGATTTTTCCTTCTGATGTTTCTGCCTGAAAATCAGGCGCCATGTCTCCTAGTCTAACTGCCATACATTCATTTTTAAAAGTTGAATGGCAAATGTACTATTAAATGCCTACTAAATCAATAGATTATAAAAATTGAAAAATACGACCAGCAAAATTCGTAACTCTCAAATCGTACTTCGTAAATTGTAAATCGTACTTCGCTCGACTGAGCGAGTTTTCTACTTCTGCGCCAATTGCTTTTCTCGTTTTAATATTTTTGCCAGCGTACTTTGTTCCAAAACCCTTAGCGTTTCATCGCGCACGATTGTCAGGCTGTCGCGGATGCCGCAGGTTTTTTCGTTCTTGCATTCTTCGCAGCGATCGTAGAAATTCAGCGATACACAGGGCAACAAGGCAATGGGTCCATCGATTAACCGCATGACCTGCATCAGGTTAACCTCGGAAGGCTTCTTCACCAGAAAGTACCCTCCTCCTTTTCCCTTTTTGCTTTCTAAAATTTCCGCGTGTCGCAATTCCAACAATATAGCCTCCAGAAACTTATGAGGAATGTGCTGCTTTTTTGAGATTTCTTCGATCTGGACTGGCCCTTGATCGTACCGCTCGGCAAGGTACACCAAGGCATGGATTGCGTACTTACATTTTTTGGAAAGCATAATTGATCACAAGTTAAACTTTTTAATAATAATTCTAGCTTTGAAAATAATAAGCCGAGGTAGCTCAGGGGTAGAGCAGCTGATTCGTAATCAGCAGGTCGTGAGTTCAAATCTCATTCTCGGCTCATTCGTTAAAAAATAATTTGCAATAGACAATTCCATCCGTGATTACTTCCAAACCCCAAACCAGTACCATTTCTTCTTTTGTTCTTTTTTTATTGATCACGTGCGTGGTGCTGGGCATGAATCTTTGGGCGGTGATCAAGTATCCGAACCCTGCCTGGTATAACTATGGCGTGATCGCATTGCTTGCCCCCATTGGCGGATTTGTTTTGTATAAAATTTTCATCCGCTATAAAATTGTTCGGTTGGGAAACAATCAAATTGAAGTCAGCTTTCCGGTGTTGAAGCAGGTAACCAAGTACCCGTTGTCGGAGGTGCAATTTTGGTTTGAAAATCAGGTGAAAACAGGGAAGAAATCAGTCCATCGCGAACTCGTTGTAAAGTTTACAGACGGAAAAAAAATCTCCCTCAGCCCAAAAGAATCAACAGAGTATGAGCGCACCATTCAATACCTGAAACAGAAATTGCCAAAAAAAAGGGTGATTACTTAATTCAAGCATAACACTGAGCTAAATTTTCAGCTAGCTAATCAATCTATTATCCAATCATCAAATCAACGAATTATCGAATTATCAAATCAACGCATTGCTGAATTTCTAAATTAACCATTACTTTTGTCGTCCCTCAAAACTCAAACGCGAGTTTTGTTTGAATGCCCAGGTGGTGAAATTGGTAGACACGCTACTTTGAGGGGGTAGTGCCGCAAGGTGTGCTGGTTCGAATCCAGTTCTGGGCACAAATTAGTTGTTCGTTAGTGGTTTTTCGTTAATGGTTTTTGACTTTCGGTGAACCGACAACGAATAACTAACAACGATCAAAAAGCCGAAGTGGTGAAACTGGTAGACACGCACGTTTCAGAGGCGTGTGGCGCAAGCTGTGCGGGTTCAAGTCCCGCCTTCGGTACTTACATAAAAATTGCTTAGAGGCGTCTGCCTGCCGGTAGGCAGGTGTGGCGCAAGCTGTGCGGGTTCAAGTCCCGCCTTCGGTACTGACACAAAAATTTCTTAGATGCGCCTGCCTGCCGGTAGGCAGGTGTGGCGCAAGCTGTGCGGGTTCAAGTCCCGCCTTCGGTACTTACATAAAAATTGCTTAGAGGCGTCTGCCTGCCGATAGGCAGGTGTGGCGCAAGCTGTGCGGGTTCAAGTCCCGCCTTCGGTACTTACATAAAAATTGCTTAGAGGCGCCTGCCTGCCGGTAGGCAGGTGTGGCGCAAGCTGTGCGGGT